>Ga0307514_10000125_pt1 | contig 213753 bp, 219 predicted proteins | sample 16_EM_MG_FD_203088 | JGI IMG/M metagenome (GOLD analysis project Ga0307514, IMG submission 203088) | Populus trichocarpa ectomycorrhiza microbial communities from riparian zone in the Pacific Northwest, United States - 16_EM | ecosystem: Host-associated > Plants > Roots > Unclassified... | reverse complement strand
CCCCCCCCCCCCCACCCCCCCCCCCCCCCCCCCCCCCCCCCCCCCCCCCCCCCCCCCCCCCCACCCCCCCCCCCCCCGCCCCCCCCCCCCCCCCCCCCCCCCCCCCCCCCCGGCCCCCGCCCCCCCCCCCCCCCCCCCCCCAGAAGTGTGGAGCAGTATTCTTTCAGAAGTTTTATGGTATTAATATAACTGCAAGACCCCCAAGCGAGTCCTCTCCGTTATTCCCAGGACTGCGGTGCAACGAGACAAGATATTTCTAAGTCTTTTCGTTAATTTCGCCTCGATTCAACTTATGTGCAGTACTATTCCCCCCCTCGGCTCGAAGCACCACCAGCAGCTATCCGGAAATTAGGCTATATGAGAAACCGTTAATGAATACCCGGAAGATAAAATCCGACTACGATTAGTTTCAGGCCAGCCTGGTGTACAAGAGCAAAAGATTTTCTAAGCTACTACTAGAGAACGGGTCGTACAGTATGGAATAACTGCACGAACAAGGCAGTAGTTTAATGCAGCTCATAATTTGCATTGCTGGATCTACGGATGTTGGCACGGTTGCCAACAGTTGAAGGATATGATGATACTTGAAGTTACACATGGCATCCTAAAAACCGCCCAAGGCCAGAAATCAGTAAGAAGCATGCCGGCCTCCATCCTGCACGTTTATCTATGTATCAAAGCCCCAGATTAAGATAACGGCATGCAACATCATCTTAATTCTGCGATAAAACGGTACGTTTGGCCTAGTACGGATGAGACGGGTGGCTAAGCCGGCGGCGTGTGGGTCGTAGGAGTTGGAGGTGTGGAGAGCAAGGTTAAAAGTTGTCTCCTGTCGGCTCTGAAGTACCTAAGAGTGGATATATATACATTAAATTGCTTCACTACATGCAGTTTCCCGAGATGGAGGCCGATGGTCTGCTTGCAATCACATAACTTCTATACTAATCATGAAAAAGAATACGTTAAGAATCTTGTTTTTAATTATAGGAGTCCGGATCTTTGAATAAACAAGAACAATTACCTAACTTAGCTGGCAGTGCATGGTGCTACAAATTTCAGGTGCTATAAATGCCAGATGTTGTAAACACTAAGGTGGCGTTCGTTATTTTGCTAGCTACGTCTGGGTCTCGTCCACCGGGCACGGTACAGATACTCATTTACATGTCCCGGACGCAGAGAGCGAAGGTAAGTAAGACTATATCTATACCGATTGGTACGTACACCCATCAATAGAGCGTGTTGTGCTGTAGAGGTAGTTTGGCGGAAAGAACTTCTTTCAGTGACGACAAGTCGCTTCATGAATTCTGACTCGGGTTTACTCTCTTGCTCGTTGTTGAAAATATACTGATTGCTATCTCGAGGGCCAAAGACCGTATATGTACAATCTACCATATGCGTACGCGTATGCTCTATCTGACTTGAGACGCATCACCCTGGTCCTGATGCATATCCTCATACAGTCACCATCTTCATACAAGTCTTCATTCTCATACAAGACTTCAGACGATGCTGAGACTCACGATCCAAGTACACATGCAACACTCGTGTTGCATATATAAGATTTGAGACATTTTATAGACTTGATACAAGCCCCTATAACCGGGACTGGTAGTAAGGCACACAAGGCTCCTGTATATATCTCGAACCCTTCTCGTTCTCTCTTCTCTGTACCTTAAGTCTATAGCATACGATTCTCTCCTCCATGTCGCAACAGCCCGATTACCAAAATCTTTTTATCATATTCTCTAGAGTATCTACTGCTACTCATGACCTATATTTCCACCAATCCTTTGTAAAGCCATCCTCTAAACAAGAACTAGCCGCTTGGCTGAGTTAGCAAACCACGGCGATGTAAATACCAGGTCAACAAACATCCAGTGCTGTAAACGCCATGGTTCGGGGTCGGTAGTGCTCCTTTTTTTTTTTTTGCATGCTGCAAGGCAACTGCGATTAGGATGCTGAGCCAAACCTCACTCACTCACTCACTCTTCGATGAATACCGGTTAGTTACACCTAGACAGGCTTGAAGTAGTCAAATAACTGTCTGAGGTTAAGCGGGAAAATATTGAATAAGTAAAAACTCGATTGGCTTATTTAGCAGAGAGCATAATGTAAACACAAGTATGCAGGTTTGAACCTGCAGAGACCATCTGGTATTGTAAACATCGAGCCACAGGCTCAAAACTTGTAGTGCTGTAAACACTAGGCTGCAGGCTTAAAACCTGCAGAAATCAACCTTCGGGTGCTGTAAACACCAAGTCACAGGCTCAAACCCTTCAGTGCTTTAAACAATGTCCAGCAGGCTCATACCCTGTAGGCTATCCTTTTATAGTCGCGTCTCTGTCTTACCATGGAGCACAGCCCGGCTCAACATTGTCGAAACTAGAAACCTGGGTACCACGATGGTTTTGTCTGAACAAACTTAAAGCCGTCGATGAATAACTGTCTGAGCCAGCAAACGCTATGTAAAACTATTGAATAAACAAGAACTCTCTCTTAGGTTATCTACAAAATACGGTGCTGTAATACTAGCTTACAAGTTCGAAACCTGCAATTATCATCCCCATCGGCGCTATAACCATGGCAGTAGCAGGCTCAAAATCTAAAGTGCTTAAACACCAGGTTGTAAGCTCAAATCTGCATTGCTAAACCGGTGCTGCAAACATCAGCTCGTAGGCTCGAACCCTACAGAAGCTAACCTTATGCCTCTGCGGTTTGTCATGTAAAGCAGACACGGCCCGCTTATCAACTGCACTTCAACATTGTGCAGAAGTAACCCTTCCCTGATTGTCTCGTTTGTCGCAAGCTCGGGTGCTTCACGAGCGTACAGGGCCCTTACTGAAGATAACTCTTTCGCTATAGCTATGAGGGCAGAGTAGAATGAGACAGGGTTGTAGTGGATGCAGTTGTAACACCTCTATACACTAGTGATCCCAGACCTCAGTAAAGCTCGAGACGTCTCGTCTCGCCTCGTGGAGCTTTTAGTCTTGCGGTCCCGAACATTTTGTGATATTCCGGGGGTAGTCTCGGGGTGTTTCGTACAGTTATGGATCAAAAGTCTTGGTGAAGTCGATCGCGGTCACGGCATTTCTAACTCTGCGGGTTCTACAGCTATCAACAAGTGGTAAAAAATGGTAGCCTTTCTCTTCTGCATGCAAAAAGTGTTTTTCCTGCATCATAAGCTCTGAGAGCGAATTTTGCCCCTTCAACTGCACTGCTTCAGCTGTCTAAGCAGCATGCATCGAATTTGTAAAAAATATTCCCTAGACAAAACCCGGGATCCCTACACCTTCCAATAAGCTTCCAAATACTATTCCCAAAATTTCAGGATTTTTGAGCAAGAATTGGCACCGGAAAAATGACCCTGCACGACGCACAGCTCATAGAGAAACTGTTTTTCGGACCGTATTCCGTAGCATAGTTGACGCGTGGCACTATCAAGTCCTATGAACCTGCACGTTGACTAGATAACTATGATACACAAGCAATTATCTGCACTCGATATTATACATGATACTGCGTGCAGCACACTTGACTCCACGCTTCCAAACGCACTTCATTGCACGCTCCCAAATACACTCCCAAGCAGGCTCTCAAGCAGGCTCTCAAGCGCTCTCTCAAGCGCCGGCGGGCTCTCAAACGTGCTCTCAATGATAGTATCCGTAGCGTGTACAGTACTAGCAAAGCCTGCAGGCAGTAAAGATTAGCATAGGCCCATCTCCATCCACCGCCAGCCGTATATAGTTCTATAGCCCCACGCGCACATGTCTATGAATTGACTATAAATGACTGTAGACTACGCGTGTGCGCGTTAGCGCAGTCTATAGCCGATTTGCATTTTTGCCGATGTCACATGATCTTGAGTCATACGAACTTTACCTTGAGCTGTTACGACCTGCCCTCACTCCATACTACTACAACGCTCCACCACCGCCACCACCACCCCCTACAGACATGACTTCTACTGCACCAAAACCCTTCTCCCTCTCTGTTAGCTCAAAGCCCTCTACCGCCATCGACCGTAAAGACCCTACCGCAAATAAGCGTTCCCTCGCCGCGCTCGGATCTGATGACGAAGACTCTGACCACGAATCGTCGCACCGCGGCAAAGTCCAGCTCGTCAGCGGTTTTGACCACCAACGCGGTGGCGCACTCGACGCTTCCGAAAATGGAAAGAAGCCTGCATCACCGCTCGTAATCCCTGCGCTCACGAACCGAGATTGGCGTCGGGAGGCAGAGCTTCGAAGAGGGACGAAGAAAGCAATCTATGTTCCCGAGGAGGCGAAGCGCGGAGAAGTGAAGGAAGAGGACGTGAGAGAAATCGAGAATACGGGTGCAGGAGAGATGTATGGGCTTCAGACTTTTGCTAAGGAAGGGAATGAAATGGAGGTGGATGGTGAAGAGGAGGAGGCGGCGCCGAAGGTGTTAACTGAAGACGAACTTGCGATTGCCGCGTTAATGGGAACAACGAAACAACAAAGTGACCTGGTTATTGCGCACGCCTCTGAAACAAACGGCTGGAGAGATGGCAGATTGGATGGAAATGAAGATGATGCTTATCGAAAGGATGTGAGCTCACGGCCAGATATTCCCACGCTCGAAGATTACGCTGCCGTTCCAGTCGAGGAGTTCGGTGCTGCTTTGCTACGGGGGATGGGGTGGAGAGGCGGCGAGGAACTTGGGGGGAAGGGGAGGAAGCCCGGAGATAAGAGCGGGAAGCTTAGGCTTGTTGAAAAACGACCTGCATTCTTGGGGATTGGTGCAAAGCCCGTGACCGATATTCCAGAGCTAGGCGCATGGGGCAAAGGGGACAAAAAGAAGCACGGGCGCCCCGATACGACGTACATACCAGTTGTTAAGGTCGACAAAAGGACAGGAAAAATTGTGAATGAGACGGCTGAAACGAAGAGTAATAGAAATGAATTAGAAAGGAAGAATGGCAGTGGAAGAGAACGGAGCCGTGAATTGGAACGTAATGGAAGTGGAAGAGGGGACAAGAAGGACGGAGGGCAAGATAGGCATTCTGGAAGAGACAGAGATTCTAGGAGAGACAGAGACCCTAGGAGGGAAGACGATGTAGAGCGGAGGAGACGGAGGGGTAGGTCGTCTGACCGGTCTCTGAGAAACGTGGACGAGTATCGCGAGAGTGGTAGAGTTAGAGATCGCGGTGGAGACCGAGATCGTGATCGCAGTGATCGCAAGAGAGACAGGGACGGAGGAAGGAATGGCGAACGCAGAAGACGCAGCAGCCGTGATAGGGATTACGAAAGACGTGACAGACGATAGAGACCATTGGATCTAATTCTTATTATCACCGTTATCTTGCGTTATACGCACATGTACGGTCATACTCTTCGGCGTACCTAGATTTCTTATCACTAGAATTGGGGGTATTTGTACCATCAGGTTCAATGTATGAATTATGGGATGTTGTCAGCTCGAAACATTGGTCTACAGGCGGCGCTCCTCCGGAACCACGAGCATAACTGTATAATGACTCCTATATAAAGTAGTAGTTTCTATCGAACCAATAGTGCAGCGAGGGCAGATTTTGTGAAAGAACCGAAGACTCTGGTGCTATTTGCAAGCCTAGATGAGCACTCTCTCGGTTGATATATGTATATATCGCTTGCCAGTGTTGAATCACCAGTCATAAGTCATCACTCACTGAGTACCGGGACAACTCGTCTCGTGGACAACACTAGTTGGTAAAGGATCGAACGCTCCTGTCCTGCAACAGAGCATGAAATTTGGAATAATGCGAGAAAGTAGTTCTGGGTGAAATAGCCGCGGAGACGCGCGGAAAATGTGACACTCTGGGGACTGGATTGGAGGTATCCGAATCGCGCTACCGCACTCTCCGGGAGCACCCCCGGAACTGTCCCGTAGTTAGTTTTCTCCTGCACTGACGGTTGCAGGGAAACCAGACTACTTGGCAGCGAAGGTGTACTGTGTAATTGCCTCCTCATCTGCCTAGGGAATGCTGTGAAGGTGGTAGGCACGATGATCTCGGATGACAGAAGCAAGAACCGCTTCCACAGAGGTCAATTCGAAAGAAGGAAGAGAGGGTAGGAAGATCAAACTTGGATATATGTACCGTTGCAAGGTGATGACCTTAACCAAATCATGCCGTTGTCGAACATTTAGTGGAAGGTTGGTGACAGTTTGCAGGGCTGTTAGCATTCTGCCTACTTGAAATATCCCAGGTATTCCGAGTTTGCTCTTTCCCAAGAAAAAGTCGAATGCCATCGTGGAATGGGGAGTGCAAGCTGTTAGTGAACTTTGCCAAGGTCCAAGGTGCGATGTGAGTAACTCGAAGGTGATTGCATGCCTTTATCGGGGCGTTCAATCGCTTCACCATCCCATATCATCCGCTTCAATTGCACAGTACGTGAGCAGTGAGGGTAGGTAGTAAGAATCCGGAAAGATGTATGGACACCGCTGCCCACCGCTGCGGTGCGCCTGAGGATCGAGCGAGTTCCATGAGGCGAGATATGTCACATCATACGTGTCGATGTGGGATAAGAGCATACGAGAAGCTAGCACTCGTTAGTCCGTTATCTAACTATTAATTTTGGGAAATATCTGTGGTGATTAAGGCACTTCCAGTTCTCAAAATGAATTTAGTGTATAATTTGAGGTTTGTAGAAAACTCTTTACACTCTAACAATGTCAAGAACTTGATAAACAAAAGGAATCCATAGTGCATCGCGATCACATACTCTAAGTGCTGATATGATACCGCTGCCCAAACAAAAAAACCAAACCATCGTACAATCAACAATCCATCAGGGCCTACTACAACCCACACTAATCTTCTTGCACATCTTAATGCCATGTCTTATACACAATAGCTGTACCAACTCGTTCCACAGCTATCACAACACCCGTGATTGTTGCCCTACAGCTTCATCCCAATGATTTCATGAACTTTTAGACTTTGGCGGACTATACGCAGGTGAGCATACTGCATTTGTGTGTAAATGGGGGTGGGAAGAGCATTACCTGAAAGGTCCAACATAATTTCTTCAGATCCTCCTGGAATCGCATATCCTCGCACATCTCTGTAAAGTCTCTCCACCTTTGCACCCTGTCCTCCCCTAGTGTATCCGAGACCTCCAAAAATCTGCACTGCTTCTCTTGCGCAGAACTCAAAGGTAATAGTTGACTGCGCCTTGAGACCGGCAATGGCTCCACCGAGCCGCATCATCGCCTCCTGCTCGCCCATCGCAGAGCACTGATAGATCAGATTTTCAAGCCAGTTATGCGTGGCCTCAATTTGTCGTGCCATTTGCGCAAGCTAATAACAATCCACAATTAGCAACTACAGCTCATAGAATGTTGCAATTACTAACTTTCATACGAATGACGGGGTGGTCGATGAGCTTCTTGCCAAAAGTCTTCCGCTTGTGGGCATACTTCATCGCCTCTTCGTAACATACGCGGGCGAAGCGGCTGCACTGGATGATGATACCCATGCGCTCGTGGTTGAAGTTCATCATAATGACCTTGAAGCCGGCATTCTCTTTGCCAATAAGGTTCTCTACGGGAACTTTGACATCCTCGAAGGTGACATAGGTGGTGCCAGAACCATGGACACCCATGCAGTCCATCTCACGGGTGGTAACACCTTCGCAACGCGGAATAACAAGAACTGAGACACCTCCCATGCCCGGTCCACCAGTTCGGACTGCAACAGTGAACCAATCTGCCCAGACACCGTTGGTGATCCACTTCTTCTCGCCGTTGACGATGTAGTGCTTTCCGTCGGGTGTCTTCTTGGCCACGCAGGTGAGGTTGGCAACGTCAGATCCACAATCGGGCTCAGTGATGGCTAGACATATCCGTGATTTCCCTTGGATAACATCGGGGATGACGCGGTCCTTGAGCTCTTTCCTTGCATACTTCAGGACTGGGGGAAGACCGATAGCATACCCACCAATCACGTTCCAGATGAATCCACCAGAACCAGGGCGACACAACTCATCGGTGAGAATAAACTCGTGGAATAGATCCCACTTCTCTGCAGTAACAGCTGCAACACGGTAAGGGGTGTACTCCTTGGGATATCCGGCACCGAGAAGACTACGACAAGCCGGTCAAAATAAGAGACAAAGCATGACGGTGCGAAAAATTACATACCCAGCAAGATATCCTCTGGTTCCCATCTCCTGGTAGATCTCCTTTGGGAAAGACTTGGCCTTGTCCCAATCATTGACATTAGGCTCAATCTTCTCCTCGACCCACGCGCGAACCTCCTTCCGCAGCGCGACGTGCGACTCATTGTAGTATGGGGAGAAGAACTATTTCCAGTAGTCAGAGAGCGTTCATGGTCTGTCGGTATGCCCACTTACACCCTGATACCAGGACGGGTCGCCAAAAGGAACCAAATCTCCACCCATCTCCAGCGGCTCCCTGTCTTCCTTCGCTTCACCCTCGACATTGGGTGTAGGTTCCGGTTTTGTAGCTTTCACCGGGGACTCAACCTGCTTGGGTTCCGGTGCAGGAGCGGGCACTGGAGCTGAAGCTGGTGCTGGCGCCTTACCTTCGAGGGAACCGATGTGCAGTTTCGGCTTGAACTTCTTTAGGATTCCCCTGTGATGCGCGAGCCGTCAAACCTACTGTACCAGACATCTCTCAAGCTTGGAATTCCATACTCATTGTGGTATTTCCAGAACTGCTTGGACGCATCCTTTCCGCCGACTCTCTGTAGGATCTTCTTTCCACCGGGATGCTCGTCTGCGAACTGTACATTTGTTTAGCCGCCACTGATACCAGATAATCATCCTAGGTGGAAATGAAAGCCACTAACCTTTGTCACGTCGTAAACTTCGTCATCGACAATAATCCAGAGCGATGTTGGCGTCTTGTGTTCCGCTATCTCAGATTGCTTGAAGGTTTTGGACATACTGTATGTGTACTTAGGTTTCGGGTTCAGAGAGAATACGACGGGAGTGAATGAGTGAGAGAGCAAATATCACGCACAGGGGATATGAAGAACTTTAGAAGAAAAAGTGGTGAACAAGTGCAGGACCGGAGCAAGCATGTGATGGCTCTGCCGATGGGGGTCGCTGTGATGATTATGATGGAGCTTGCCGACGCGCCGGAGGTCGGCACGAGGAACATGTGACCCGCCCTTGCGTGTTGCATGATTTCCATGTGACACTACACCCCAAGTTCCGCTGGAAACCCGACTTGCTCACGCATCAGCAAGTCAACTGTCCCCAATTCCTCAAAAGCCCGTAATGAGCATGAGCTCAACACATCATCACAGAGCACTCACTGCATTTCGGGCATCTCAGATGTAATTAAATGAGTTACATTGAGGTGCTCAGCACTGCGTGCCCCACGCCGAGTACCGAGGCGTATCTGACGCACATCGACGTCATTGGGAAGTCCGATCTCGAGCCACTAACTTAGGTTTCAAAATGCGATGAGACGAGCTCAAGAACCAGCTCAAGAACCAGCTTAACAGCAATGAAAATCGCCTTATGTAAGTACCCTTGGATCAATCTGTCCTTCGCTCCCATGAACCTGTCAATGTGCGTCATTTTGGCTCGTAGCCCGAAGCTCGGACAGTTTTGTACGAGTCATCTCATGCACGTGAGGCATTGCGCCGTCTGTACCACATTCATCAAGAAGTTGTCTACAGCGACGGACGTTACGCACGTGTGGCTGATTTATCATGGGATTACTCTCATTCAACATCTGCATCTTGTTGCTTCTGACAGGAGCAGGGTAGCAAACACGGCTCTAACTCACCAGAGAAATTAGCACATAGAAATTCTGGCACTAGTACATAGAGACTGTTTCTTTGAGCTAACCACTAAATAGGGGCCTGAGACTCGATGCTCACCACGAATCCAGTTTACAGAGAATTTTGCGTAGTACAATTTTATTACCTTTCATTGCCTGGCTGTGTGGCTCAATTGTAGATTGGCACATACAAATGTCCCAAAAGTCGGATTGTCTGATATCGTCGAACCTGCCACTGTCGAAGTTATATGGTGTCTACTTTATATAGTACAATGCAGTAGGGGGATCAACCACCTAATCCAAGCCCTCGTTTGATATCTTCAAGGCAACTTTGAAAGCACCGGGATATTTCTCGTTTCTAGAGAGCTTCTGGAGATCTTTCTAGCTTTCTGGTAGTCAAGGCTGTAGATCAGCATTAGGTTCATCTGTCCGGGAAACTTTAGGTGCACCGGCCCGGGAAACTCAAGCTCTAGGTAGGAAGTTTTAGGTTCGCAGAAAAGTGTGGGAGTGCAGAAAGCTCTGGAGTATACTCTGCGTGATTTCAATTGTTCTATCTATCTATCGAGTCAGAAGCAGGCTGGAGATGGTGCTCAGATGGACTTGGATATGGTGCTCATGTGCACTTCTACCAATGGTATGTAGAGAAAGACTCCGAGACTAGTCGCTGGCTGAAATCTATCCAACGGAACCTTAATGTTTCATAGACTTAGAGGCTACTCTCTAGTTAGAATCGTCGAGCGAGGCCTTAGATGCACCGGCCAGCTCAGATCGACCATCTCCAACCAGCTCCCGACGAGTCCACCTCTACCGTTTCCAGCATGCTCCTATAGTCAGCCCAGATCGACGTTTCTACCCAGTTTCTGAGCACCATCTCTCAAGTGCACTCAAGTACCGTCTTCAAGTGCACCCATCTTCAATTGCACTTGAGCACTGTCTCCAGCCAGCTCCCATCTTCAGGTGCACTTAACACCATAGCCAGCCTCCATCTCCAAGTGCGCTAAAGAACCCTCTCCATCTAGCTCCCGGTGAACCCGGAGTTGATAGATAGATAGGCAGATAGATAGAGAACATCATGCTGTCGCATACGAAACCGCGCTCGGTGTAGTTGAAACGAGATTCATTGCTCATTATACGGTGCAAAAGGAGACCGGCTGGGATTCAAGAGACGCTGTGAAAGGCTGTGAAAGGCTACGGAGGCTGCGAAAGTTACGAAAGTTCATGGTGCGTTCTGAAATTAGCGCAATCTTTGAATGTGGCCTCGAGTTTGGCGATGAGTAAAGCGTCTCGCCGTTGTCGGAATAGACAGCGCTGTGGCAGGAGTCTTTGTGGCGGTGCGTTTTCTAAGCTACGGTGTAGTTTTGCTCTGTTGTAGGGTTTTATCGTTGTCGTCAGAGATACTCGGTCAGGTATACTCTACTCTAGGTGTAGACATAGGCTGGCAGCAAATATGAGGCGGGTAGGGTGGACGGTGAGGGAGAAGAGATCGAAGCTGAGCGCTGTTGAATGCGAATCGTAGGCGGCCATGGTTGCTTGTTGCTGGTTGGGTCTGTGTTGCGGCTCGGGGTGAAATAAAACTCTGCTCAGAGCCCTAACCTAGTAATAAAAATAATAATCTCTCCTTCGAATCAACAAATTCTTCTTTCACGTTAGTCGGTGGTGACATTAGAGTCCTTCTAAAGTTGTTCTAACGTTTCTTCTACGACAAACTAGGCGTGGTTCTGCGCTCGAAAACCAGCCGTCTTTTCGAGGAGCGAGCTTGCGAGCGACTAGAAATCTGGGAACGAGAGCAGCGTGGTTCATATTTAAGTACTTATTTCACCCCACTTCCCCGCCACTCAAAATGACGACCACAGACTCTCCCCCACAACCCTCCACCGCCCCAGTTCTCTCAACCCCCGATGACCACGTCTTCAAATCCTCGCTCGCTGATGCGCTGCCAGATGCAGTCTCTCACCGCAACCTCCCAGAAGATGTGTTCCGCGAAATGTACGAAATCGACCGTACCGTCACTGAAGTGCTCAAGCGCGGCTACAAGAGGATTGCGTTACAATTCCCGGACGAGAGGCTTGGGGATAGCGAAAGGGTTTACGAGATGATTTATCGAGGGGTTAATGCTGGCGGGGAGGCTGCAGTAACGATGGGGCAGGAGACAGTTGACGAGTTATGCTGTCAAGGAAAAGCTTCTGCGGCCAAAGTGGAAGGAGGCGCCTCTACATGTGGCAGGAACGAGTTGATGACGGAAAATGAAACATCATGCGGCTCCAATACAGCTCTGTCTTCACCTACCACGGAACGCAAAGTCTTCATCCTGGCAGATACCTCCTACTCTGCCTGCTGCGTTGACGAGATCGCCGCCGAACATGTGCGAGCCGATGTCCTCGTCCACTACGGCCGCTCCTGCCTCTCCCCCACTACCCGCCTCCCAGTAATCTATATCTTCACCTCGAACCCTCTTTTAACATCAGTCGTTGTCGCTGGTTTCCGCGCTACATTCCCAGACCTTCACACCAAGGTACTTTTGATGGCGGATGTTACGTACGCTTCCCACACACTCCCGGTTTACACCGCCCTGCAAGAGCTCGGATATACCAACATCTTCCCCACCGAGATAATCCACGACCCTGCATCTCCTCTCCCAAACCGAACGCTGCCACCTGAGGTCGGAGAGGAGCAGCTCCGCGACTTTGCATTGTTCCACCTTTCGGAACCACTTCCATCGTTGCTACTTATCCTTGCTTCCCGCATCACATCAGTTCACTATTTCGACCCCGCTACCTCCACTGTCTGTAGCACTCTCACCTCCCCACTTCTCCGCCGCCGCTATGCACTTCTTTCCCACGCCAAATCTGCGGGTATTATCGGTATCCTCGTCAACACTCTCAACATCAAACACTACCTCCCCATGATCTCGCGGCTGAAACAGCAGATCCGTGAAGCGGGCCGCAAGAGCTATCTGGTAGTGGTGGGCAAGGTTAATGTGGAAAAGGTTGCAAACTTCTCGGAAATTGAGGTGTGGGTGGGCGTGGGGTGTTGGGAACAGGGGGTTGTTGGAGGAACCGAGGGGAGGGGCTGGTGGAGACCTGTAATTACGCCATGGGAATTGGCGATTACGCTGGGAGAGCGCGAGTGGAATGGCGGGTGGGTGGCAGACTTTGGGGATGTGTTGAGGAGGGATGACGAGCGCCGGCAACGCAAGGAACAGGAAGCGGTACAGGAGGAAGCAGAGGGGGAAGAAGAGGAGGTGGAAGATAGTGACGAGGATGCTCCCCCCGAGTACGACCTCAGAACTGGGAGGTATATCTCTACCTCTCGTCCGCTTGGTAGGATATCGGCAAATGCAAGAGCAATTGACGGGAACAAGACCGGAGCATCATCCGCACTGACAGCCCCTTCGAATCACCAGAAGGAGCTGGTTGGATCTGGAGGTGTGTTCTCTCCCGCTGCAGTCTTCTTAAGGGAGAAGAGAACATGGCAGGGGCTAGGGAGCGATTTAGACGTACAAGAAGAAGGTGCGTTGGTAGAGGAGGGGAGAAGCGGAGTTGCAAGAGGGTATACTGTTGGGAAGGACGAGATTAGACATTGAATGCAAAAATTAGGACATGGCGTTAGGAGTTGGGTTTGATTTTTGAAACAAGATATTATGCATAGAATGACATTAGATGAATCTGGCGTACCGTACTGGTCACTAAATATGATTTGGACGACGTGGCTGCGCGGCTGCTGATTGTCGACGGTTCAAACGTACCCGTTACTACAAATCAATTAGGTCAATTAATATCAACTGCAAGCCAGTTCAATTTCTCGGTCATGGTTGGTCACCCGCTAAAATACGTTATGATGGCGACTGTTATCTAATAGACCCATTTGCGACCGTGTAGATTTCGGAATAGTAGTTTTATCTCTCTGCTTCACGGAAATAATCATTCTTCTGACATTGACCATACATTTCTATTTGTAGGTAAATATCTAGTGATCAGCGACAAGACACTAGAGCGATTTCTCTCTGAATTTATTGCATCATATCGTCTCTCGTATACTAGAAATTTGACTACCTAACCACTAGTCCCGAGCCCTAAGCCACAGCTCGAAACGATAAGCATTGATGCGATTCCACACGGCTAGGTGCATTACACCTGTTCGTCTTGCTCCAGTTCATTATTTTTGAACCTGTTCAGCCCCGCTTTGGCAATGGCACATCACTCCACATATATTGAGAAACGGAAGAAACGCACAACAGTCATTGTGGACTATTCTAATTGTCTATGATCAGCAATGGTCGCTTCATGAACTATCAATCGAGAGTAAGGGTTAGGGCTGATATTTCAATGGATACGAAGGCTCTGAAAACGAGGAGATCTGCTGAAGCACTCAGATATATACGGGGTATTCATATTCATATATCAGGATTGGGTATGCCAAACATTAAGATTACGCACCGAATCGACATATTACAAATTCATAGCTCATCATATCGTTCATCAATCGTTACATATACCCATAATATATTACTCCAAACCCTTCTCCCCCAACGCCAGGAATGCTCCAAGTAAACTGCATCTTCCGGCCCTCGCAGGCTTATATTCGCTCTTAATATATGTAGCTCGAGCTCCTCCTCGACCTCCCACTACTCCTCGAGCTCCTGTGACTCCTCCTGGCACGTCTTGGTTGCTCGGGATACTCAGTATAGATCTTCTCAGCCACCGGGACTCTCCCGTTATCCACAATAACCATATTCTTCATCTCCTCCTTATTATTCTTATAGATTATAACCGCCAATACCGCCGTGATAAAAAACATGATGATATTCGTAATAGCCAAGCCCCACGCAGCTTTGATGAGATTGCAGTTATTTGGGTTATCCCAAAAATTGCTGTTACTATCATTGATAATAGTGTTGGGCCGTGTTGCTACTCGCTGCCCGTCGGCAGTATAATATATCGTTTGGGCAGAGTTTTGTGATACTGCGGTGCACTCATAGTTGGCAATATTGGAAGTCATGGCCACACCGGCAATGAGGGCACCCATTGCTACAATGTCCCAGAATCCGATCCATAATGCGGTGTTGTTGGCGCGCATAACGGCGATCAGAATGCAGAATGCCCAGACAAAGGCAAGGAGCGTGACGATGAAAAGACACATCACACCGCCTGGAGTGTTGATAGTATTGCCATTATACCTAATTATCACTCGTTAGTTACAGCCCAATGAAAGCCGAGATAGGGTTTCCAACCAACTGATGACCGCTGCCATAAGAGCCCATGCTGGAATCAGTGTAAGAACCTGAAGCACACGGAACACAATATGCGCTTGCTCGGCAGAGTCGTTTGCCATCGCGAGTGTAGGTTATCTGATCGTGGAGTCGAGGCAGAGGATTCGGAAATGATAGCGAGTGAATAACTGCAGGCAGCCGGGTGTCTAAATAACACCAGCAACAGCAACAGCAAGTACACGGCTTTAAACCGCCATCCCACCCTCAAGTTTGAAAGTTGAAAATTACCAATCTATGACGTAGAATACTGGTTTTGTTGTCCAATACTATTGGAGAGCATCTCAAACACATGATCGACGCATTTCGTCATGCCCTTGGGTTGTGGTTGCGGGATTTACGAGTTGGCAACTGATGATCGAGATGCGTCGATGTCCAACCAGTAGAATAAGTTTGTCGCGCAGTTATCTGAAGCGAGGAATAGACATTGTCTAGCGCTCTCGATTAATTGAAAGGAAGTGCTAGAACATATGGTGAGAACGAAAGTCAGCGTTGACTAATGGGTGGACGAATCATACAACGGAGTCACATTTGGCCGAGCTGGCCCAAGCGGCGGTCACATTGCTTGAGCCGCCTTCATTCCCATCACTCCAAAATTCTTCAATTATGGCTAATGATGGAATGGTTCTCAATTTCGACACATCTGCAGATGCTTTTCTCCCCTCTACGACGTCGATTACCTCTTTCAAGGGCCGTTGGACCGACCGTCTAAAAGCAAAGCGAGCGCAAATCCACCGCCAGAAGAAGTTTTCAAATGGCGATAGAACAACGAAACCGTTGTTAACATCACCAAAAGGTGATGGTGCCCCCGGAGAGTCGCCTCGAAGTTGCGTTAATGTTATAGCAGACGATTCGGCTCACAAGCGACGACGCTCCGATGAATACACAAAGACCAAGCCCCCGCCAGGCGCAGATGGGACCTTTCTCTCCTCTCTCTGGACTGGCAATCCTGAACCCTCTGCGATAACACCAGGAACCCAAATCGCCGAAACCGGAGAAGCTCAATTCCCTTCTAATGCACCTCTCACTGACGATTCCTCAACATTCGCCTCCCTCGGAATTACATCTATCCTTGCAAACCACCTCACTACGAAGCTCAACCTCAGGGCGCCGACTGCAATTCAGCGTTTTGCAATACCTGAGCTAATTTCAGGCAGTTCTGACGCGTTTATACAAGCCGAAACGGGTTCGGGAAAGACATTGACATACTTATTACCGATTGTTAATAGGATCATGAGAATTGATGCGACGTCGCGCCAGGCGGGCTTATTTGCTATTGTCCTTGCACCAACTAGGGAATTAGCAAAACAGATTTATTACGTGTTGCAGTCACTGATCCACTGCAAGAATGGACCACATTGGATCGTTCCTGGTCAAGTTATGGGAGGCGAAAAGAAGAAATCGGAGAAGGCACGGCTACGGAAGGGAATGAATATTCTGGTCGCAACACCTGGGCGATTACTGGATCACCTCGAAAACACCCAAGTACTGAAGGTGGATAAGGTGCAATGGCTAGTGTTGGATGAGGGAGATCGACTCATGGAATTAGGCTTTGAAGAGGACATTGGGAAGATACTGGATATCCTAAACTCCCGGAGTAAGCTTTCCGACCACCCAATTGCCGACGATTCTATGCCAAAGAAACGAGTAACAATCTTGTGCTCCGCAACCATGAAAACAAACGTCCAAAAGTTGGGCGAGATGTCATTGAGAGAAGCCAGCTACATCAAAGCGGAAAGGTCGAATGAAGAAACAATGAATGACAAGAATGAAAAGTTCCTGGCTCCCGCGCAGCTGCGACAAAGTTACATCGTGACACCTGCAAAACTCCGTTTAGTAGGCCTTAATGCAGTCCTCCAGCGTGCTTTGTTACGTCCAGCAGCGCCTCCAAAAGTCATCGTCTTCTTCTCCTGTACAGACTCGGTTGACTTCCACTTCGAAGTCTTCACCCGGAAGGTGCCCCAAGATGATGCCGAAAAGAAAGTGGATAAGACAGCGGCAGTCCAAGATGGAAAACCTATGCGACATGGAGAGGGGATAGTAAAAGCCTCCCCTCCACACAACCTAGCAATTGCGCCTGGTCACCTACTCAACTCAGTTCCCATCATCCACAAACTCCATGGCTCCCTGATGCAGCCCATCCGAACCGCCACTCTCGCATCATTTATCAATTCCAAGACTGCCGCCATCCTCTTCTGCACTGACGTCGCAGCTCGAGGTCTTGATCTTCCGAATGTGGACCTCATTGTGCAATTTGACCCACCATTTTCCGCGGATGACCATCTCCATCGAATAGGTCGTACTGCGCGTGCCGGTCGCGACGGGAGAGCTGTGATGTTTCTCCTTCCTGGTCCCGAAGAAGGTTACGTCGATTCCGTCCTTAAAAAAGGGATCCGCGAAGGGCAGTTAGTTCGTAGTGATCTCGACGAGATGATCCGGAAAGGTTTTGGTGTGGATAAAACAGCGAAGAAGCGATATTTTGAGGACAAAGCGACCGAATGGCATCTACAAGTCGAAAGATTGGTCATGGAGAACGCAGACATAGGGCAGCTAGCCGCAAAAGCGTGGAGAAGCCATATTAGGGCCTATACAACGCACGTAAGTTCCGAGAAGGCGATTTTCAATCATAGAGAGTTGCATTATGGTCATTTAGCGAAGAGTTTTGGGTTGCGCGATAAACCGACTTCCATCAGGGTGCTAGGTGACGAGGCGAGTGGCAAGGGAAAGAAGGCTGGACCAGCCGGAACGGGAAAGAAGAGGAGGTTGGATATGGGCGATATTGGTGATGTGGGTGGTGAGGAGGCGATTAAGAAGATGCGAATAACTGCGAGGGCCATGGAAAGACGGGATGGCTTGAGTTCGGAATTTAATATTGGGTAGTAACAGTATCCCGATAGCTTGTGTAGTTCATGCTTGCACTTTATCCGTATCTTAATCACGGATGGTATTTTTACTTTTCAGACGACTCCAGCGAGAAATCTAGATATTTTGTAGCGATACCAGTTCATAGGGTGAGTATTAAGAAGACGTACGCGCTCGTATTTCTATTGCACATTGACTCGTCAAGAGCATTTAGTAGTTACCGGCGCTAAGAAGTATGGCAGTACTCTATTTCGCCGTGTTCTATTACTCATCAATTTTTTGAAATTTGGTAAGATGGGACTTCAGCGTTCCAAAGCTCGAAGCTCATATTATGGCTCACACTTCATTAGACTCAACATCCGCCCATGGGCCCTAACCCTTCAGTCCAACTTCAAAGAGCCGGCAGGCCAATGGGCTGGAGCTGAGAAGCCGGCTTCTACTCCCGAGCAAACAAAATGGAGTTGATTGTATGCCTGCTCAAAGGTATGGATGTTCGAATCTTCCAATCCGATGGAGATCTTGCATCTAAGTATCCCTACCTGCTTGTGAGGTATATCGTCTGTCAGGACTTTTTTTCAGTGCCCAGGTCAAGCATTCAAGAAACAGCCAATAGGTACTTGGTACTACCCAAGAATCAACCAAATAAGGCTGGCCATTATGACGCTCCTATATCAAATTCTTATTTTGCTTGTCACATAATACTTTACATTGCAACAACCGTCTGTATACGAGTTTTGTACAATGGGTTCCAATTCCAAATAGTATATTCCTCCGGAGTATCTAAATTTCCCTACATTCTCTATCCCTACGTGGCCACATCAGTCTCACTGATTTTCAAGCTTCCTATTGGCTCCCCAACAATCCTCACCCATCCCTCAGCCTTGCAGGTAAAAATTTAATCATTCACAACGCCCCGGCTGGAGGAAGATATATAGGAACCTTATTAGCGGACGTGCAAGAGAGTACTTCGGTGCAAATTGTTTGCCTATGCAGAAGCAACTGACCGCAGACAACAAGCACCTCGAAACAGTTTCCCTATCAATCAGGAACGGTTAAGTGTATATAGCTGTCGATTTTTATCTCCTCCCGATTCCAGAACTTTTCCGAATGAAGACGTCGTTTGGTACAAAAAGGCCAAATCACCAGCATTTCTACCTATTGTGCCGTCGCTTGTTTTAGTTCTTCGTCTTCGGCTTCTAGGAGACGAGAGGATTGGTAACCGGAGATTTGTCTGTGAGGGCGAAAACAAGATGCGGGAGCGGAGCAGATGAACTGCCCTATCCAGCGCAAGCTCAATGGCGCAGTGATTCCGCACACGGCTCAGCTTGGGCCAGGTAGCACGTTCGCCGCATAACGACGCACGAAGCATAAACTCAGGTGATGGATTCTTGAGCAGGTGAATAAGATCTGTAACCACGATCTCCGGAAGAATCGTGATATCACCCGAATACTTCTGCGACAATACCGCTTTAATTTTCGTTAATGGTGTGCGAAATAGCCCTACTTCTGCAAGCATAGTCATACGGTGCATTGTTTCCGCCATCGCAAGGTTGACTATTGTTGCGCCCCAGGATTGCGCAGGGTGAGGTGAAGATGGGTGTTGGTCCGGAGACAGAAATGGCGCGACGTAAACACAGCCTCTGTAGTGTGGGTTTACTTGAGAGACGATAAAATGATTAACATTGAACATTTCCCCGAGTCGAGCCATCGGGAGGTCGTTCTCAACTGAGCCGTCAATCCAGCGTTGTGGGGAGGGGTTCCACGGAACAGGCTGGCTTGTGATGGGATCCTTCGCGAGAAGAGAGGCTGATGAAAATACGAACGGCACGGAGCATGACGCTGCAACTGCTGACCAGATTATTACATTTGGAGAGGAGATATAGTTGAGGAGTCGGGGGAGATTATAGGTGCTGTCAAACATCAGTTTCCATTGCCCTGAATCGGGAAATAGCTCCAGTACCTCGCGGAAGAAACACAGATATTCAAGACTCTCCTAGTACGATAATATGCTTCCTGAAAAGTCATATCCCCCAGTAATGACTTCATCACCCGAATTAGGTGTTCAATATCAATCCAAGCTCCTATTTTCAGAAACCTCGCAATTCGTTGAAATACACTCTCGGGGTTGCTTTCATCATCGAATACCGCCAAATCGCCATATGCAAAGTTATTGATGAGCGCGGGCAGTTCATCATCTGTCGTTGTGCACACGACTGACGCCACAATGGAACCCGCAGATGCTCCAGATATTATTCTGGGCAGTAAGTCGGTCTCCTTGAGAGCTTTCAGTACACCTATGTGAACCATGCCTAGTGTCGCCCCTCCGGAGAGCAGCAGCGCGGTTCTTCCATATGACCGCCGGGTTTGTTCAAGTGATTCCAGGACATCTCGATTCGAAGGCGAGTTTAACGATTTTGGAGTAGTTAAGAGCCGTTCTATAGTGTTGAGACAAGAACTGATGTACTCTTCGATTAGGCGTTTCGTTCCGGTGTGCGAACGCCGGTAAAGCTTTACTCAAAGCAAGGCGTTAGATATCAGTCATTGGTTTGAGGGACCACCACCCACTTCGATGTTCCCAATGTTTCCAACATTTCTCGAAAATGTGGTCCGAATTAAAAACAACATCTTCCCAACATCACATGCATTCTGCGCATCCTGCAACTGCCGAAGTCGCGCCTGTAGGATTCTATAGTTGTAATCATCGGATGCCGGATCCAGCTTCCATGCATCGTTTCCTTCGAGCTCATCGAGTTCCTCTGCACTGTACAACCATTCGCTGTAGTTTGTTGCCTGTTACACATTAACTGATATTCAGTTGCAGAGAGGCAAACAACGAACGTTCTTGAGGTTTGCTTCCGCGTGCTGGTCGTGCAGCTCTTTCTCACCCGAATGCGTGACAAGTGAAGTCGTGCGAGGGTTTGAGGAATCGCGCAACTTGCTTAAGAAAGGTAGGACTGCCATCCGGATGATTTGGAAGATGAGAAGAACTGATTACTGGTCCGTTGAGCGTAGCACATGTACGAGGGCATTCGTGAAACGACGACAGTCTTCAGGCGTTTTGAAAACTTCAACGACACCTCTAGCCCCCATGCTGGGGAGCGTAGAGAAGGTAGTTAATATATAATATTGAGGAATCTTCATTTCGAGAGTGAACACGTGGGTCGTGGATCGCTCTAAATTTGCCAGGTCTTAGAAAGTGTCATGGGGCAGTCCGACTCGATGAAATTCTGATGTCGGATTTGACTAGTAACATTGCAATGGCTATTTCTTCGACTGTCGGCGACTTGTCCTTTCACTGCCCGGATCTCCAAGCCATGTGAGCATTGTCGTTGGAATCCTCTTGGTTTTCACATGCAGATTTCCCTGTTGCGTCATCCGATCCCCCACGCCCACTGCCGCCCTTGCATATCGGAACCTTACGTACTTGTAGTTATGTAGAGTACATGAAGAAATGCCCTTCTGCATGAATTGGTAGAATGTACACAAAAATTTTCATTATTGAAACAAAGAAATACCACGGAAAGGATCGTGTATTATCTCGATTAACTGTAGGTAGCACCGTAAGTTCTGGCTGGTGAAGTATGATCGTATAATTGAAGCTGCGGACACTCTCTCAACAGACCGCGTGTGCTGTATTGTACTCTGCCGCCCCCACGATTCGGTTCGGTAGTTGAAAACCCCGGTTAACTACAGGCGATCCTTAACGGACTGCGATAGTCGAATAGCTGACAGCAACGACTCCAAAGATTCGTTGGGCAACAAACCGTACTTATCAGCGGCATTGTTTAGGTTACAGCTGCGGATTTTCAGACACGACGCTGATTCATCAAGGGCTATGGAATTCTTTCAGTTTCCTGCGCCTCTGGGGGGTTCTATATAGTCAGAGCGTCTGCGCATGCATGCGTAGTATATCGTCGTGGTAGGTTGCGGAGAAGATCTGAGAAGTCAACCTGGTACCGGTTCCTGATCAACGACCATAACCATTTGGTATAGCACCCTCAAGTTGTGATGGGTTAAAACTGCTAGGTGGCGAGTGTTTGTTTATAGAGTACAGGATGCATTTGCTAGTTCGGCACGTGCAGAATCAGATTGCTCGCAAAGCTCTCGGCCGAAATTTACTTCGCAGTCTGAGACTGAGATGATGCTCGCAAACTGTGAGGTTTCCATTCTATCGAGGACTCAAATTCGCAAGGTTCCTTGTTTGAATTGGTAGTAAAATGCATGTTCTTTACTCCAAGAGTTCTTGTATTCTAGAGTAGAGTACAACTATCTTTGAAAGGAATCTTCCAGATAACCAAAATCAGAGAAGTAGTTGTATCCTGAACGAGTCATAGTAAACTTTAAATACATCACCTTCATACGGTAACAGCCCAACGTAGATTCAGTCAGATCGCCCAATCACCCCTTTGTGTGAGCTAAACAACATAGCGATTCAAGCCGGAGGACGGATGGGGCTTATCGCGGTTGCTACATCTAAGACAGAAAGAAAGTAACAGAGAGTAGAGAATGAGAGTGGGCTAAGTAGTCAAAATTAATAAGCCCCCAAGAAGAGATATAGAACCCCAGAGCAAGCGCTGATATGGACTTACTTAAGTACCTACCTGGGTAGGTAGTTAGATGCATTCCAATAACTTGAAAGACGGTGGCTTTTGCCATTGTACCTTGATTGGGGTGCCTCTGGTGTAGCAAACCCTCCATGATGTGCCGACTTATAATCTACACAAAATCAACACGCCAAATCCAATGCGCCCAAATAACAAATCCGTCTCCACAAAAAGGGAGTTATATCCTTAGGTTTTGAAAACGACCCAAGTAAAGTATACCCCAAAACCTCCTACACAACAAAAGCTCCGCAAGTAACAAGTCAAATAAAACCCCTGCATTCTTTAATTTCAAAACACAGTCAAACATGATATACTCTTATTCTTCAATACTTCAAAGATGAACCCTGGGAAGCCGTACAACTCTGTTGTCTCAAGTGTCAATACAGAATTCCAGAGAAGATGTGGACTGACATACCAGTGTTGCCAAAAGTAGTTTCATGGCTTCCAACACCTTTGATAGCGGCACTATCTCCATCCTCCCACCCACCCAGAAGCTCGCAGCTGCTGCTCGGAGAGTCGCTACCACGGCTCAATGGCATCGGCTTCTGTCCCCCTCCAAATCGCTTCCGAAGCTGCACAAGTGCATCCTGGAAGGACATTTCGCTATCAACCTTGAATTCCACGGTCGGTTTGGCTGTTGTGGGTAACTCTATCACCCAGCGACAGCGTTTATACCGCTGGAACTCATAGCACCCAGGGACGTTGCCGTGAATTATGATTTTGGTGGCAACCGGATGGGCGGATGATCGGACCGCAGAAACAAAGATATCGAAACCATGATTAAAGTAGTTGTAGAAACAATCGCTAATGGAAGTTGTAGAGAGATCCGATAAATTAGAGTCGTCATCATCGGAAGGCGTGTCTTCCTCCGTGTCATCGACGTCGTGACCACCATGGACACCGCGGGATCGGTGTATCGAAAGCCGGTGGTCACTTTTTCTATAGATCACGTCTGGCGGTCCGAGCTCGGATACAAGGTCTTGAGGAGTAGTTAAATGAAGAGTGATCCAAAACGGAGGGTTGTGTCGTCGGATGATCTCGATGTTATTCCCATCGTGGATTTTTATTGATTCCACTTCGTCATTTGCGGGAGAAAGGCGTGCACTGGTCCCGTTGATATGTGGAATCCGCGAAGTTTGTATAGGACGTGTGAATAAATCGTTACGAGCTTCCGCCCAGGATGCACCGCTGAAGATGGCCATGCTAGTCGCAGGCTTCGCGTTGGACGATGAGAGCAAAGATACGAAATCAACATCCTCTTTCCACGCCTTCTTCTCGATCGGAAATGAAAACGCAACCCCAGGATAGGATAGTACGTAGAGTCCTTGGGACTCAACATACTCTCCTGGGTATGTCGGTCCGAACGACTTATTGTAAATGCTCTTGAATGTGGGTCCCCCAGCACCAGCGGCGAGCTTCACTATATCGCGGTTGTTGTATGTTAATGCGCACTTCTGGAAATCAAGGACTTCGATGAGACGCAACCGTTGATTAGCACCATCGAAGCGCAGTCGGATCCCATTGTTTTCGAGGAGGATGATGACAGGTGAAGAGAGTGGCGAGGACGGTTCATATATGGTAGAGATGGAGGTAAACACTTTCTCGTAGCTTCGCAGACGAGAAAGAAGATAATGGAGGGAAGATCCGAGTGCTGTACGGTGAGCGCATAGAAGTTAGTTCACGCCTATTTGCTTGGGCGTAGCTAGCTAGTAGTTATACCAATAAATCCTAGCGCTTTCCCGGGAGTGACAATAGCTGCGGTCCCGGTAGAGGTGGCCATAATTCGTAGTTGAGGTGGGATCGTTGACGAACGAGCGATAGGTAGTTTTCGTGGCGGGGGAAAGTTAGGAGAAGAGCTTCTTGGGTGAGCTCTATGGGAGGGTGAGCTGTTATCAGCCACGCCTGTCATCTGCCTGTAAATGGTCGCACGAATCAGGGTAATCGTAAAGTGGCATATTGTGTCATGTGATAAGCCTTGGTGCGGCTGTGCTGGCAGGTAAGGTATAGCTGATTTGACTAGAAGGCCTTCTTTAGACGTCTCTTCGTGCTTCATTCGAACGTTCGATCAGAATACGTGTCTGTTGCTACTTTTCTTGCATTTATTGTAGAGGTTTCTGGTTAAAAAAGCAAAAGCTGGCGTTGACGACGACTGACTTATTCAAAGGGACTTGACTTGAGCAAGCAACCTCTGAAGTCAAGTGCCTCACCTCATTACCCGCTAATAAGTACCTGTTCAACTCTCAACTACATACCAACTTCGATCCTGCTCAACCTCTTCGTCGGATTTACAGTACAACCCTTCACGCTTGTCCAAAGTTTCGAGCCTCGCGTCCGCTACCGAATCACTGTCCCCCCCGATCTTCTTAGGCAACATTAGTCGAAATGTCCCATCCCCGTGCATCAACGCAATCCCAACGTTTCGCCCAGTTCAAGCTGGTGCTTCTCGGTATGCAACTGATTTCGCGTGCGTTCCTTCGAGTTTCACTCAAGCTAACTGGCGTTGACTAGGTGAATCTGCCGTCGGAAAGGTTCGTTTCCGCGGTCTCAAATACCGATAGATCTACTAGTGATTTGCTTATCTAACTTCCATTTAGAGCTCCCTGGTACTTCGGTTCGTAAAGGTAATATTCGATTGGTATATTCTGAGGATGCCATACAGCTGGCTAAACGTCCTTTGGTTGTAGAACCAATTTGACGACTATCGAGAAAGTACAATCGGTGCTGCCTTTCTTACACAGACCATCACCCTCGATGAAACTACTACAGTCAAGTTCGAGATCTGGTATATCCACTAATTGTCGAAACCCCCACCTTCCGCGCACTGCACTGACTTTGCGAGCGAAGGGATACTGCTGGTCAGGAACGGTATAAGTCGTTGGCACCTATGTACTACCGCAACGCGAATTGTGCAGTCGTAGTCTACGACATCACTCAATCCGTAACATACCCTACCCCACGGGTACACTTCGGGCAATATAATACTCCACCTACTAATATTCTGGCAGTCATCACTCGACAAGGCTAAAGCGTGGGTCAAAGAGCTACAGCGCCAGGCGAATGAAAATATCGTGATAGCTTTAGCCGGAAACAAACTCGATCTCGCATCAGGCGCATCATCAAAGAGAGCTGTGGAGACAGCCGAAGCGGAAGCATATGCGAAGGAAGCTGGCCTGTTGTTTTTCGAAACCTCGGCAAAGACCGCCGAAAATGTGAATGAACTGTTTACTGCGATTGCAAAGAAACTACCGTTGGATCAGCCAGGACCACGAGGGGCTAGGCCGGGAGCTGGTGGGCGAGGTGTCGATCTCAAAGGGGGTATGGCTGCTCAGCAGCAGGGCTGCAACTGCTAGAAGTTCCGCGGGCGGTTGCATGTACGGTAGTGGCAGTGTTTGGTTGTTATCAAGCTATATTTCGCTGTTCTATTAGTTAATTGGTATTGTCCTGGAGGTTGAGGAGAGGTTTACTTTTGCCAGTGCAGTTCTACCGGACAACGGATGTCCAGCGGATGCCGGTAATGATGTGGTGTTGGGTTTGGCATCCGATGGGGGTTGGAGGGGAATAAAGCGAAAGGTATCTGACAAGCAATTGCTGGTATCTATCCCGGAACAAATACTGGGGCAACATAATGGGTTCTCCGGTGTGGCTGCAATCGGCTGTTGCGTCCGTTGATGTCTTGATGGGTACTATTTCTATTGTGAACTTTTCTGTTTCTTGCTTTGCAGTGCTTTTATCATTTCGGTGTTTCTGTCTGATGTGTTTCTATTTCTTTCTGTTTTCACTAAATTTCCTGAAATCGCATTTTTCCCATTCCACTTATCTCTCTGGGACTAACCATACATGCATGTAAATCGTTGACAACGTATTAATTTACATTAGAGAATTGATCGTGCTACATCTACCTAGGGTACTCAGTAGTTGGTACCTCTAAAATCTCGAAGGAAGGTGATATTTCTACGCTATAGAATGTTAGTACCAGTATTCGGCGTTGGTGTCGAGAATCGAGATGCTCGGATAAAGAGGTAGCGTTCGTCATGCCAAGGCGCTCTGTTTTTCGTGCAAGTTACGATGCGAGCCGAGTTTAATCAACACCACATCATAACATCGTCACATTCAGTCGGACGTCGTTCGTTCTTCCCTCCCCCCTCTCTGTCTTCCTGGTTTCTCGCAGCCATGCTGCGTCTCCCTGTGTCCTCCTCCGCCGTCGCAGCAAGGGCAATTGGGCTCCGAGTTCAAAGTCCACAGCGGGTGTTCAGCCAAAGGGTATGTTGCGAAGTCACCCGGCATGTATTATTTTGGACATTGAATTCTACGAGCAAATACTTATAGTACGATAGCGAACCCGGTCAGATGTAAAAATTCCGCAGCCAGAGAACACAAAGCCTAGCATCAAAGATCCCAAGCCGCCGGTCTTTCCTGGTGGTGCGAGCAAGGCCGCTCCTCCTTCTCCTCCTCCGGCAAAGGCGGCCTCTCCCGCGTCGCCTCCCCCGAAATCTGCTACCCCCGTTACTCCTTCCTCGTCGACCAATACTACACCTACTCAGGTCCCTCTTACTCCTCCTTCTCCACCAAAAATACAGACTTCACCCCCACAGAACGGCTCAACACCGCCGAAGCCGCATACATCTTCTCCGCCACCGCCTCCACCACCGGCAGCTACAGTATCGCCTGCTATCAAAGCACCCAAAAAGAAGCACAGGATCAGAAATTTCTTGGTTGGCTTGACTTTGCTGACCGGGGGATCGTTTGCCGCCGGAGTCTTTTACTCACTGAAGTCCGATAATGTCCATGACTTCTTCACCGAGTATATTCCATTTGGAGAGGAGGCAGTTTTATACTTTGAGGAGCGGGAGTTCCGCCGTCGCTTCCCCAATACGCTTTCCCGTATTCAAAACAAGGTCGATTCGCCAAAAGTAATAATACCGAGGTCTTCCGGTGCAACATGGAAGATCGTCGACCAGGAGATGGGGGGTCCACGGACCACTGATGTCGGGAAGCCTGGTCCGCATATTTCCAGCCACAAAACAGAGGCGCAGCAGACGGAGAGGGACGCGGCCGTTGCTAGCAAGCACATTATTATCACAGCAGACAAGCCTGGTGTACAAGCCAAAATCATCGATATCAAGCCGGCTCCACCATCAAAGGATATTAAAAAGGTTGAAGCGGTCGCATCTCCGGCTGCGCCAAAGGTGAAGCCCGCCGCACCAGCACTTGCCGCAGTTGAGCTGTCGAATCCCAACGACCCGGTCGTACAGGATCTGGTCGATGTAGTCAATAACATCATCAAGACTGTCAATGAAACTAGTTCTAGCGAGACCTTCGGATCAGCAATTGACAAGGCCAAGTCGGAACTCAACAATCTCAATGATCAAATTGGTGCACTGAAAGAAGGAATGGAACGTGCTGTCAAGGATAAGTTGAACGAAAAGGATTTGGAGTTCGCAAAAGCCGCCCAGGGACTTCTGAAGAACGTCAACAACCAAGTTGAAGACATGCAACACCAGCTGCGCGATGAGTTTGAGGCCGAGCGCGAGAAAATCGCTATGTCATACCAGCGCAAGCTCCAAACCGAACTCGAGCGCTCCCGCGAGGTCTCCGAGCAGCGTTTCCGAAACGAGCTCCTGGAACAAGCAATCGAGATGAAGCGTTCGTGGATTTCGGAAATCGAAAACCGCGTAGAACACGAGCGAGACGGAAGATTGGGCAAGCTGAAGGAGCTTGAAGATGCGGTTGCGGAGTTGGAGAAGCTTACGGTACAGTGGAACGAGGTCATCAACACCAACCTGAAGACGCAACAAACCTTTACTGCTCTTGAGGCTGTCAAGGCTTCCTACGAGTCTCCTGACCAGCCGAAGCCTTTTTTGAGGGAGATGGCAGCACTGAAGGAAGTCGCTAGGGACGATGAGGTTATCAGGGCTGCTATCGCTTCCATCAACCCTGTTGCTTACCAGAATGGCGTTTCCACACACACGCAGTTAATGGAGAGATTCCGCAAGTTGTCGGGTGAAGTGAGACGGGCCGCTCTATTACCTGAAGATGCCGGTATTGCGGCACATGCAGGAAACTGGGTGCTGAGCAAACTCATGTTCAAAAAGAATGGATTGGCGCAGGGCAATGATGTCGAAAGCATTCTGGCAAAGACGGAGACGTATTTGGAGGAGAGTAATGTGGATAGTGCAGCTAGAGAAATGAACCAGCTCTCCGGGTGGGCACGCACTTTGGCAAACGACTGGCTACGGGAGGCAAGACTAGTATTGGAAGTTCAGCAGGCTCTTGATGTAGGCCCCTCCTTTATAATAGGAGCACACACAGTACTGACAGTCGATGGCAGGTCATTGCGGCAGAAGCCCGTGTGCAAAGCTTAAGGGTCCAGAACCACTAGGCCTAGTTATATTTCTTGTGTGATATAGATCTTTTTTCTACAGGCTTGGTCTTGGTCTTGGATGCGTGAAGGAAAGTAGGAACAAGGGCGGATTGTAGCAGCAATAAAAGCAATAGTGAAGTTCTACACTATCAGTAGCACTATCTCGTTTCTCTTTCCTTATTTTACTTTTGTTTTCTTTCTTTGTGGGTTTGGTTTGGTTTTTCTGGTTGTGTGGTGAGATGCTGATGCGCCTGTATGTATGTGATGTAGAATACCTGGATTACTTGTAAAGTCTTTCTCCTTTGCAAGGTACATAGGGCCTGGTGGGTGTCGGATGGGCTATTCTGAAGGGTTGGCTACTGCTAGACAGTAGTGAATAGATGAGTGGTAGTGCTACTATTTGATAATCCTTTCAATTGATGTGATTATGGGGGCACTTGGCGGTACCGGTTCGTGCCTGATGAAGGGAAGGATGAACTGCAAGATTATGAATGAAGCTGAGATGAAATGTGTGAGAATCATGTCTTCTCATCACAGAAAGAGCGGTATTGAACCAAAGCTTGTGAAATAGACCCAAACTTTGGAATCGTAATCCTTTTTCGTATCAACAAGACACAATACCGTCTCGGGTTGTATTTAAACCAGAGAGCACTAAACAGAGTAACTGCGCGGAAAGCTGATGCAAATCGATGTCGTCAATCATGAACAACCGCCCACGCCGGTGGCGGCTTTATACCTTGGTGGGATCCTCATCGGCTGCAACTAGTCAGTACAAGAGTCTGCAAAAGTTGGGTATAGTTTGTGCGGTTACGTACGACTGAGAATGCCTTTCTCAATGACATCTTCCGGCTTCGGACGCTGGGCGAGCTTCTCCTGCGTAGCTGTTAACCATACAGCTCAAGATTAAAATAGACGAGTATATACTCACTCGTAAACTGTCTTCGAGCATACTCTTTTCGAGTTCGCTATCCTCACTGTATCAGCCCACGTTCATTCACTAACGATACATGGGTACGGCTGCGGAGCTTACCGTTGGGCCGCAATTAGGGCCGGGGCGACGTTGCTGTTTTCAGGGAGGATGTGCTCTTGTCGGATTGTTATTCAGATGCGAGATGCTCTTGACAGAAAAAAAACGTACTCTGAAGAAGCTCTTCTTTGGTTGGTCGGTTTGCAAGATGTTTTTTCAATGAGTCCTGCGCCATTGCCTTCTCGAGATCTGAGAAAAACAATTATAGCTTGGACTCGAGGCTGGCTAGCTAGGTAACGTACCGTGTTGCTTCTGTTGGATAGCGGGGGCTCCATGGTGAAGAATGTTTCTGTCTACCAGATCTTTCTCGTCGGGACGACGGGCGAGAGCTGCATCACAGTCAATAGGGCTTGATGAGAACCTCGAGTAGGTGATAGTTGACCATGTTCTAGTGAATTCTTCCTCTCCGTAATCGGGGAAATGGAGGACTCGTCGATAGGCTTGGGTTCGGCGGTTACTGCAGGCTCAGACATGATGCAGAATCGGATGGATAATGTTGGAATATGTTCAAGTTTGTTCTGAAGTAGAGATGGAGGTGCCAGCTGTACAAGCTGAATGTGAGGAGCTGTTTGTTTAGATCGCCGACTGTTCCGCCGTACCTAGCGCTTTGGTGGGGTTAATTCCAAGTCGAACCCCTGTTCAGTGCTGTCATATCCAACAGCCAACAACCAAGCGGTGTATGCGGAGCATGTTTCTAGCTCTATCGTATTATTTACGAAACGCGCGTAGACGCCCTCAGGAGATTTAAAGAAGAGCTTCGTACGCGAAGGCAACCGAATTCAGTGGTGCTGGTGCATTCTGTGTGGAATTGCACTTTGGTTCACGAACCCTTCAGTCACATGCTAAACGATTAGCGCCGAGTCCACGTCGCGTCATCCTCTCAAGATACTGGAGCACCTCAGCAGACAACAGCTTTACGCGACCTCCGACAGCTCACGATGTGGCTACTTGAGTGCGATGATAAGGATGCCTTTGGGAGCAAGCGCATGTGGCTTCGGCCTGGCAGCAGATGTGTTCTTGGTAGGGTGAAACAAGGCGAGGGTATGGTGCTCCTGTCACTCAGACCAAGTTGGTTGCTAACAACTCCTGCAGTCACCGTAACGGTTCCTTCCAGCCGCACAATATCCAGAACACATCTTATTATCAACGTCGCGGATGTAAACGAAGAGGATGGCGTATGTCTACCCCCTACCAACTTCAGTGCGAGAACATTTTGCTAAAGCATTTGAGAATAGGTCAAAATTCTCACTCGATCGCAAATTACGATGCAAGATAACAACACAAAGCACGGTACCACAGTCAACGGACAGAAAATCACCGGATATCAGATCTCCCTTGACAACAGCGATGTGCACACTTTTTTTCTCGGGAAGCATGAACATGCTTTCAGGTACAATCCCTCTTGCGCAATGAACCTGTCAAAGTAACTTACGCTCCGGTAGATTAAAATGGATGCCTGTTGTTTTTTCGTTTTCTCTGAACTCAAAAGAGCGGAAGGACAAGAACGTGATGGCTCCCTACAGAGCCAAAGTCGAAGCACTTGACATCAAGACGATTGCAACTTGGACACCAAACACTACCCACGTTGTAGCATCAAAGCGCAACACGGCAATCGGTCTTCAGGCTCTTGTTAATGGTCGCTACATTGTGACTAGTTCATATCTCGATGCCATCGCAAAAGCCGCCGCATTGCCACCAGCGGGACCGAGTGGCGAGCAGCCCATGTCACTGCTGGAGATTGATTTTGATGCAAACTGGCCAAAACCGGAGGACTTTCTACCACCCCCTCTTACTGAAGTCGTCAGTAAACCAGCGGAAGCATATAATCCGGATCACAGGCGGAAAAATCTTTTCGATGGTTGGACTTTCGTGTTCTGCGAAGATGTTCAGTATCAAAATCTCCTAGGGCCGATTACAGACGCTCAGGGAAAGCCAGAAAAGTTTGCTCTCGAACCCAAAGTGACACTGCCGGAGGAATTGGCGGATTTTATCCGCAAGAGAGGAAGTGGTAGTGATGTTGCGTTGGTGAAGTTTCGAGCCAAAAACGAACCAGATTGGGACAAAGCATTTACTGCTAAAATACAAGAGCTGTAGGCCGTCAGAAAAATCACATTGGGTTCTCCAAATGATCGCCTGCTGATACATATCTTAGTCTTGGGTATAGAATGGTTGAACAGAACGAGTTTCTTGAGATTATCTTAAGTTGCAATACTGCCGCACTTTGCAGACCACTTGAAGGAGAGTCCCTGGGTAAGTCACTCCGTTGCTGCTCCTCTCGGGTTTTTCTAAGCACATTACAGTCATGCGGAGAAGTCTACCGCAGAACGAACCCGAACAACTAGCGTCAAGTAGATGTAGGTTCAAATTGCATCTCTGTTCCTTAGGACCCGGACTGGGGGACTAATCGTCAACAGCGGTATATGTGCCAGAATCGGCATCAAACCCACGGAAACCCGCGTCGGAACCTGTGGCAACGGCATCAGCACCAGCTCGCATCAGAGGAAGGGTCGGTTCTTGTGTGGTAACATGAGTGAAGCTGTATTGGCTGTCTGACCATTATGTAGGTCCGAAGGCGTGGAGTCACGCTTGTTGATCCATTTGCATTCGATATGGGTGGAGACTTCTTGCCAGCACCAACTCCCGACCCTGCCACCCAGTTTCAAACGCAAAAAGGAAGTCAAACAATCCGAGCAGCAAACGTGGGTTATCATTAACCTACTGTGCCTTTGGGGCTAACCAGAAGGACACAGATCCCAGCTCCAGTATCAAATGCAACCGAGCTCCCTACCCCAATGGAGATTGAGGAAGAAGCTCAGCTACCAACACCAAAACCGCCCGTTATTCCTCGGGTGTCTCCTAGGAAACGCCGAGCGCCTGTGCCCCCGGTACCTGATGAAGATGAAGGTCTGGATGTTATGGATCTCCTCCCAGGCTCCAAAATTGTAAAACGACGCAAAATTGCGGAAGAAGAGGAGCGCGCACGCCGGGGCGATACAGTGTCACCACCTGAGTCAAACACTCCTAAGGAATCTTCAAAAGAAGAAAAGCCAGAAAAGCCGGAACCCAAGGGTAAGGGCAAAAAGAAAGGCAAACCAGAGACTTCGTTCGAGACCCAGGCTCGTGGTATCCGAGAGAAGGAAACCGAACAAGCCGAAAAGGCTAAAGCACAAGAACAAACCATGATGGAAGGGCTCGACATTGAAGGGCTGAAAAACTTGGCCATCGTGGAAGTTGTCAAGGTTAAGCCGAGAACAGACCGACCCGCCAGGGATGCCTATGGAGATGAAAGCGCTCGCTGGAAACCAGAATGGAATGGTCGCAACAACTTCAAGAAGTTCAAACGCGCTGGCCGTGGTAGCACGACTAGATCTGTTGCTGGACCAAAGGTTTTTGTTGACCTTGTTGAATCAAAGGGCAGGGATTATGGGATTGGTGATGGTAAGTCCACTTGATCTACCACAGAAACAATGGCTGATATTATCTCGCAGACTACTGGATCGAGAACGAAGATAATCCCTCCAGAAAAAAGAATTCCCAAAGAAACACACAGCCTGTGAATACCCCTGCCGATACTTCACTGTACGCTACTGCTCGGGAGACTGCAGAGCCTTCAGAGCCTGAGTCACTTCCTCGACGCGGACGAACTCAAGCATCGAGTTCACGACTGGTAGCTGTCGCAAAGTCACAAGGTACTAAGAGACCTGCTCCTCCCCAAAGTACGAGAGGGGGTGGAAAGAAGCAAAAGACTCTACAAATACGGTCAGATGATGAGAGCTCTTCAGATGATAGTGACGACGATGACCTCAAATTTAAGTTGCCGAAAAGGAGAAAGTAGAGAAGATTTATCGTTTCATATTTGTTTGTATTTTGATTTGCGGAGGCGCACATATTCAGGGACCGACAGGGTTTCTTTACGTCAAATTTGTCCACAGCAAAGGCAATTTCATTTGAGTCTGAGCTTTAAAGACGTTGGTGTTATTGGGTGAGTGTTTCTGCTCATTGTAAGAAATTCGTTTCGTCCAGACTTGTAAAAGTATTAGTTTCGAAGCTGAAGTATTGTTATCATAACGTACCGATATCAAATACTGGATATGCGTGGGGTCTTCGACATGCCGATTTCGCTCAAATTCTGCCCTTGCCCACCCTCTCAATTCATCCCTGATGGGTGAACCTACTTTCCCGGATTTCTCCTGATTAGCCACCCACGTTGTGTGCATGAAGAATAGATGGTGTACGAGATGTTGCCCGCACTATATCTCGCCAAAGTGAGAGAGCGCGTCCTCTTTGGATGAACTACAGCGACCAATGCAATTAGCTATGAGAAGATGGGCCACTTGATCGAATAATACATTTTGCAAACTGGGTACCCCTTGCACCCTCGACGAGACAGGTGTTTTCATAAGGGACGAGGCAGCTGGCATGAGGTGTCGTTCGTTTCGTGGGCATCTGACGTACTACACTAGGGTTTTTTTCGGCTGTTAGTCTAGAACGCTAGTATCTTTCCCCGGTTCCCATAGTGGTTAGGGTTTTGTTTCACTGACCAACCGCACCAGAAGTACTGCTCCGCGATTCAGGATAAAAACTCCATTCCTTCACTTGACAGCATACTACCGCCCTGTCAGATTCGGTTCTGCAGTAAACGCGGTGACCCTGGCAGCCAATCGAAGGCCCACACGGAGCGTAATATTGCTACTTTGACTCATATTCTTTGGATTGCGGGGAAAGTGCAGTTAATCTGCAATAATGAAACTCAGTTGCTGCCTTGTGGAAAACATTCTGTCGCACTGCAGGAGCAGTTGCGACTTTTGGAACTAACTCGCACCACCCCACTTCCGATGTCATCCATCCGATTATAAAGTTGATATCGGGTTGTCCCGTCCTTTTAGCTCTGCCGCCAGCCCACTAATCCTCCTTCGTACAGATATCTTCAACTCTCAAGCCATTGTAAGAAAGCATAATGAGTCTCTATCCAGTTTTCTCAAGATCCTGATATATACAAAAGCAGCAATATATACGGCGTTCTCAAAGGCTTTACCTCCGGTATCAACAATCAGTACCCCACTTTAAGGGCACTTCATCTCTATAGCCTCTGATCGTGGTAATACACCTCCGAGTGAACTCAGCACCATCTTTCCAAGGCCTGCGAGCCTCCGCTCATTCCGGTACGTTCCTCCTTTCAGGCTGCATTACCAACATCTCATTCATGGGCCCTTAGTCCATAATCACGATCGATAGCAAGAACAGGCTAGTCATGGCGGACATTTTCATATCGAACCTCCCAGTGGTCAACGAGCACAAGCTGCGAAAGGAGCTGGAACCGCATATGCGAATGGCCAAAATCCATGCTTTTCACGCCCATATCATCAGGGGGAAAAAAGCACCTTGTGCCATAGTGACCCTCCCCACTCAGCAACTTGCCGATCTTTTCGTGGTCTGTTTTGGGCAGCTTACCCGTAATGCGACCCCCCGCATGCAAATCCAGGTCAAAGGACGGAATGTTTTTGTCAAGCATAGCGATAAACCACCCAGGGATGCCCATTTGGTGAAGAGCTTAGTGGAACAACAAAATCGGAAGACAAAGGATGATGAGAAACAGGCTCCGCAAGCGGATAATACATCTAGGGATAAGGATACAAAGAGTTTTCCTGTCTTGGGTTTCCAATGTGGTGCATGGGCAACGGAGACTGACAACGAGCACACTACAACGTTCAATCCTCGATATGTGCTTGAGCGGTCTGGGACTTTAAATTTCCGCCCTCGATCGGTTATCATTGAATTCGACCCAGAGGCTAACCCAGAGAGCCTCCGATCTGCTGCAGCTCGGCGATGCACTTTGGTGATGTATTATCACAGTATAGGTCAAATATGCACTGACTCGCAGAGCGAGATATTTTTCACCCTTTACTTAGCGCCAAGGATCTATTTCTCCAAGAAAACCAGCGATCCGCAGACTGGGGAGCGATTGAGTCGTGATCGGGTATCCGGAGTTGAAGCTGAACACGAGGCATTTGCGGGGTTCTCGCTCGTATATAAGGTTACCTTACAGAACCAGGCAGATCACCCAAAGGTCGTACGCCTCGGAAAGAAGGCCGGTGTACCCTCTATAAATCCAGGGACAGCTGTGACCGAACCTGCCAGCATGGACTTCATTCACGCCTTCACGCGTCTGGTAGGTGCTTTACAAGAACATCGGCTATTTCCCTTTCGCCCAGCATTTCAACTCAATGCGCTGGTTTCAAACGGCACAATACCTCCTGAGACGGTTATTAAGCTTCTTCCCCGAGTCAGGATGCTGATTTCGGAGCTTGGTGATATTGCGGCCGGCGAAATTCTCAGAAGGCTTGTGCAAAATAATATCGGTAGCACTGGATCTGAGATCCTGGGGACGCTGGAGGCGTGTATCACGAAGATGCGACCCATCTTCACCCCCCAATACTTCGAAGACGAAAAGAATAGCCACACCAATATGGCTTATATCCATCGTATGGTCATCACACCCACCGGCGTGTTTTCGTATGGTCCCCACTGGGAAGCCTCGAATCGAGTGTTACGTCAATACAGCGACTATCATGATTATTTCTTGAGAGTATCCTTCTGTGAGGAAGACGGCGAGCAATTCCAGAACGAGCCCCGAGTTAATGCAGAGCGTATTCTTGTCGACCAGTTTCTTAACCGTCTCGACCCCGCGCGGGGAGGGGCGCTCGTAATTGCCGGTCGGCGATTCGAGTTCCTAGGCTTCTCAAACTCATCACTGAAATCCCAGACATGCTGGTACATGGCCCCTTTCGAGTTCGAGGGAAAATTCTTGGACGCCGAGACAGTGGTTAAATCACTAGGCAACTTTTCGGCGATACGGACTCCTGGTCGCTATGCAGCTCGAGTTGGTCAGGCTTTCAGCGACACTATCGGCTCAGTGTTAGTTGACGCAGAAAACGAGGTTAAGATTGATGATGTTGAGAGGAATGATGCCACCGGAAAACCTCGCAACTTTAGTGACGGGATCGGAAAGGTCAGTTTAAAAATGGTGGAGCGTATTTGGAAGACTTCCGATAAGATTGGTGAGGTAAAACCCACTGTCTTCCAAATTCGATATGCCGGTGCAAAGGGTATGATTGCCTTGGACCCGGCTCTTAAGGGGGACAAGCTATGCCTGAGAAAGTCCATGATCAAGTTTGAAGGATCGAAGGCCCGCAATATTGAGCTATGCAGTTGGGCTTCGCGTCTACCGATGTTCTTGAACAGGTATACCCGATTGCCATTCCGTCGCAAAAGCGCATAATTGCTAACTCAAAGTTTTTTTAGACCACTAATCAAAGTTCTAGAGGATCTCGGAGTACGTGTATCATACCTTGAATATCTTCTGTTTTGTACTTACACTCCGTCTAGGTCAAGGATAGTACCTTCTTGAGACTTCAAGAGGATGCCGTCAATCGCCTGCGTGACTCTTCCAAGTCCGCAGCCCTAGCTGCCAACTTTCTGAGACGTAGAGGTGTCTCCAGTTCATGTCTCAGACTACCTTGGCTATTTGAAGGTTTGAAAAATGTTGGAATGGATTTTTGGGACGACAATTTTTTGGAACGGGCTTTGGAACTCAGTCTCCTAATGGATCTGAGGGATATTAAGTATAGGGGGCGCATACCTGTCAAAAATGGTCTTACTCTTGTCGGCGTTCTCGACGAAACCAAGTATTTGGAAGAGGGTGAGATTTTTGTTAATGCGGAATATGAAAAGGGAGTGCCCGAAAGGATAGAAGGCAGAGTCCTCATCACGAGGAGCCCCGTCCATCACCCTGGAGATGTGCAAATGGTGAACGCTGTCAGTGTTCCCCCAAACTCGCCACTCAGACTCCTTAAGAACGCTGTTATCTTCAGTCAGAAGGGAGATCGGCCGCTTCCCTCTATGTTATCGGGTGGTGACCTTGATGGAGGTTTGATCCCCTGTCCAACCGTTGGCCTCACTAACTGTGGCGTGTTACATAGATCTGTATAACATCATAGATGATCCTCACTTTTCCCTCAGCAAAAATGAAGACCCCGCAGAGTACCCTTCGGAGAAACCCGTGGAACTCTCCCACCCTGTGGGAGTTTCCGATGTGGCAAATTTCTTCGTGGACTTCATCGAGAACAACCTCCTTGGGCTAATCAGCAACCGTCACCTCGTGATTGCAGATCAGCAGAAGGAGGGTGTGTTCCATCCGGATTGCTTGAAGCTTGCCGAAATGGCGTCTACCGCTGTTGATTTCCCCAAGACTGGCCACAAGGTATGATATTTCCTCTCCTACGTATGGCCGTTTCTAGCCCCGAATAATCACATGGAGATGACAAGTTGCATAGGTCAACCGAAAGGACTTTCCACACGCCAGCTTGGCTAAACCTGATTTTCTTGCGCCCGGACCTAGGGTTCTCGTTTCCAAGGACAAACTTCTTCACGAGCAACGTGAAGATGATGACGACGTTAGCTGCCCATTTGACCCTCTCATTCGTGCTAATCAATGTCACTGACCTATATACAGGAGCATCTGATTGTTCAAAGTTGGTACCGTAGCGACAAAATTTTAGGTAAGCTATACCGGGCGATCAATGAAGACGACTTCCTTGAGGATATTCGCCGTGAAATTCAGTTGGAGAGCCGTCCGAGGCCTAAGAGTCTTCTGGAACGTCTTTTCGGCTTCGTCCAGCTACAGATGAGTGCCGCAGGTATCCGGTTGAAGTCGATCGATTGGCTCGAGTTTGCCAAGGACTTGCGTATCAGGTTTGTTAAATGACCCTGTCGTCTTTGGACTATAATCTAATGGTTCCCACAGATACGAAGAGGAGATGGTTAACCTCAGATCCTGCTTTTCTGAGACGCCGTGGAAATCCTCTTTGACCGAGGTCGAAGTCTTTGTGGGGACTATCATTGGTGGCCGCGACAAGCAGACGAAACGCCAGCGGGAGCTGTCTAGCAGCATGAAAGATGAATTCAACCGCCTCGCCGAGTATACGGTTGAAATGCTGAGGGGCGACACGAGGGAAGAGACCTTGAATAAATGTATGGCTTGCCTGGAGATATGTCTTCCCGACAGCACTGGACATGCGTATTCGGACCAACATAGCTTTGCCTGGGTCGGTGCAAGTGTTCTCATGAGTGAGGTCGACATTATGCAGAAGGAACTTCGCAGATCCGAAAGGTTGCGTCAACAGCTTATCAGCAGACGAGCCGGTCGTTGAAGGGCATGAGATTTGCCAAATGGGGTATTTTATGAGACGTTGATATGGCTGGTCTTTTCATGAATCTCTTTATATCCATATTTACCCACGCTTATCGTACCTTCTATTTGGACGTCTTCTGTTCGCGATGCGATTCCTTTTTTGGTTATGTTTTTGTTAATTTTTGGGGTTTTTTTGGGGGTTTTCTCCTTAGGCCAGAGGGAATCAAATTATGATGGTTTCTAGTTTTAGGTCTGATGATATGGTTTGGGGTTTTTACGGATTTTTTTAGTAAACTCATGTTACCTGCCGATCTTCTTTCAAATTTTTCCTTTTCTGTTGTCGATCCCTTACACTTTTCTTTTATGAACCATTTTACGGCAATGCTTACGAATTTCCTTCCTTTTATTGTCCATGTTTATCACTTGTTTTGCTTGGTTGGGTCTCGTGGTGGAAGACGTTCTTTGGTTATCTAACGTTTATGAATCACGAATTTCCTTTGTTTATTTCCTTCTATTTTTCAACCCTGGGGAAACGTATGATCTCTTTTAATGGACATGTGTTGTGAGAAGTGGGTCGTGTTGTGCTGGTGGTTGTGTTTTTCAATGATTTCATCACTGAGGAAGCCTGGAGGCATTGGTTTTTTATCTAATAAATGCGTTCCCCTTCAAAAGCCAGCTCCTCTGCTTTAGCCCAAGAGTATAGATCGGAACGTGAGGTACGGTTCTCTTGAGACAGATCCAAGATCGAATAAAAGCCTGTGATTGGGCTCTGATGCCCGCCTGGCGAACACAACTACAGATGGGATGGGACGAGTGATTGATTGTGAGGTGCGAGTCGAATGCTTTATCATGAGCCAAGACCCTTAGCGGGTGATCAAGTAGCGGACCTCTCCGCAAATATTCCTTCCTTTACCTTGTATGGCACTCTCTCAAAGGAGTTCCGAGCAAACAGCGAGCAACAAGCAACACCATGACTCGACGAGAGTATAGCATCGACAGTTTAATCGAGCAAGCAACCAACAATCGTGGCAACAATCGTGGCAACAAACATGTTCGGACTCTTCGGCCGGCGGGTATTCACGGCTGTTCCTAGACATTTTCATCTCTCACCGCTGGATTCATAGCGTGCGACTCCCGTACACCGGGCCTCCGAGTTACACTACGATCGCTCGACGTTTCTCTTCGGACGTCGATCCACAGACCTATTTCACCCGCAAGCGCCAGCAAGACGCTAAAGAGCGTGGCGAATACGTTGATATTCATGGTATCGGTGGCACAGATCCGGCAGATTACGATGTGTTGATCACGCATATCAAGCATGAAACATTGGAAACAACGATTTCGGAGGAATTGGGCATTTCGTACCTTTCGAAGGTTACAGAGGCTGAGGCAAAAAAGGTGGTTCGAGTGGGTAATGGTTATATCTATGGCCGGAAGGACAGGACTATAATTCCATTTGTTGTCTCTCGCAAAGGCGAGGCATGTTGGTTTTTTTCATTGTCAACAGTGGATGCCCATTGACGTATTTTTCAGCTCAGGTGAGTGCACCTACCTGTGAAAGAAAGCCCTGAACGCTAAACAGTGTAGGCAAGCAAAGTTTTCGGATTGAGGGAGGATATGCGATGGTTACAATTGGCGGGCATGTTTCTCCAACTACGTGGCTCCATCAGATTCTCACTTTCCCAATGTCAATTTACTCAGTACCGATTTCTGTCGATTATACAAGGTCTTTAAGGTGGAAGACTATTCGAAACGCCGGGCTAAATTATACTTTGGTGGAGAATGGGACGTAGTGGAAAAGTCTAAGCTGTAGTTCTGCAAGCAGGCGGCAAGTGGGAGAAGTGGAATCAGTTTTTGTTCGGTTTTTTCTTAATGGTTCGGCGTTTGCTAAGAATAGATGGTTAATGGTTTGTACATAGGAGTTGATGTGTTTACCAAAACTAACGCAAATTGAGTTTACGGAGAAAAAGAAGTTCACGATATCAAAGTATGTTACGGGTTCGTTCATGAGAGTGATAGGATTTACTCGTTCAAAATACAGGATCCTAAATATTAAGATATATGGTCACCAAAAGACACCAAGCTAAGTCCATTCCTCCGCTTTCACACCCGCAACAAGTTGATGATGGTTTCCCCCAACATTTGCTCCACATTCTGGACACAGCGCCTCCTCCATCGGAAGCCCACACTCGCCAATTGCAAACTAAACACCGTACACATAAGTCAGTGCATGTCTCTTGTGAGACAATCAATCAACGTACCGGATGACCGTTGGCACAACGATACCAATGTCCCTGGGCCGTAAACTCCCCAGTCATAGCTTCAACAACGCGGCCAAATTCCTCGAGGGTCACGCCCTGATAGAAAGTATCCTCTTGCAACCGTTTTTCTGCCGCTACAACCATTTCTTTGAGTTTATCAACGTTGCGGAATTTTCCCTCCATGCAGAGCTGGGCAGATTTCTGGAGCCCGGCTTTTGCGTCTTCGAATGCTTGGTCAAGACCCTCCTGACTGTCTTGGGTGGGTGGTAGTTGTCGCAACATGGCTACGAGGTTCGCAAAGTGAGTGCGTCCTTCAATTTCGAAAGCCCAAAACTTCTGCTCGTCGGCCTCCCAGATGGCCTCGTGACAGTTCTTGATAGCTTCTAGCACGGAGTTTCTAATGCGAGTCACAAGCCAGTCTGTAGTTGCAGAGAGGTTCCCGAGGGTGGCGTTGGGTTTTTTGATGTCATTAAGAATCAAACACCACTCCGTGGCTTTGACAAGGTCGACTTGAGCCTTCAGGAGCTTTGCGAGGATATGTGATCGTTTATCCAGACCGACGTAGAGAGCTGTGGTTGGAGATGTATTATCCAAAATCCGCTTCTTCTGACTGACTGTCATCTCGTATAGTTTCTGCGCGGGTTGCTGCTGCTCACTTGTATCTCGGATAAAGAGTGAAAGCTTCCCCTCAATCCGCCGAAATGACGAGATACGCTGGTCGATATCCTCCTGCATCTTCCTTTGGGAAGCAGACGGTGCGAGAAGCACCCTTAGAAACCGAGCCCTGGAGTCACGGAACTCGCTCTCAATCGTAGCAAGTTCGCTGACCATACCAGTATATTTGCTAGCAGAGCTGGATATGTAGCGTTTGGTCATTTGCTCGAGAGTAGCCATGTTTATGACCCGCCCATAGCGCCGTACACTGTATTGCCGAAGGGGCTGGCGACACAGGGGGCAAGATGGGAAAGGTTGCTCAAGATCTCCAGAAGGGTATGTAATGCCATTGAAATCCCCATTCTCATCTGTGCAGTATACTTTGTCCAGCCGGATATGAAGATCCATCGTTTCACGAATGAAAAAGTGACCACAGCTGAGGATCAAAATGGGTTCTGTATCCAGATCAACCGAGCCGTATGTGCTGAACATCAGCATATCGACTTCCTGTCCCCTTTTGTCGTCCATACAGCAAATTTGGCAATATTCTTGCCCTGGGCAAAGTTCTCCACAAACCGTAGGACACTGGTGGCCGCAGGAGAGTTTTCGGCCGCATCGCTCCGCACAGGGAAGCCGCTCACATGGTGCTGCACACGGAAGTGGGCATTGGCCTTTATGCTCGCAAGTCCATTGACCTATGTTGTTAGATATCTGCAGGATCTCCAACCATTGGATAGAAACTCACAAAGCTCCGCACAGGGGGCGCAGGAATCCGAACAAAATTTCGTACACCTTGTGTGGCCGCATTTTACCTACAGAAAAACGTTAGCTTAAGCTTCAACGGGGGAGCAAGCTATATTACTTCACATAGGGCGCGACAAACGCCACAGTCAGTGCCGTCATGACATCGCTTCGTACACACATGACTGCAAGTCGTAAACCCCCTCCTACATGTCTTCCCGCATGGCTGATGGGTGATCGTCCTCACGACAAGTTCACGTTCATCATCCCCAACATCCCACACAAAGCAAGCCCCGCACGTTCCTTCACATTGATGACCGCAGTTCAACTGCCCCGAACACGGTGTTAGACACAAAAACCCCGAATCGCCGGTATCAGTGCCGCAGACGACTTCCACATTATGACCGCAATCTGGCACCATTTTCAAGACCTTCCTAGGGCACTCTATGCGTTCTGGGAAACGGGCTCGATAGCACGGCACTTGCATGAGTATGTGGTTGCACGGCAGCATCACATCATCGATAGGAACCAGGCACTTTCCACAAGGGTCGCTACAAATTTTGGGGCAAGGGTGTTGACAGGCTGGATGAAGCCTGTTGCAGGGCTGCGAACAAGTTGTGACCGCATGCATCTGCTCCGAATGGCATTTGGAAAAGCATTTGTGGCCGCATTCGTCAAGACGCCTGTACGGAGAGTTCAGCAACACAAAGCCACAATTACCAAGAAAATCTACTTACTTATCGCAAGTCAAATCGCATCCACCTTCCGGCGCAAATTTCAAGAAATCTTTAGGCTCTTCAATCAGAATTGCTTTCTCGGGATGCCGTGGACATGATAGAGGAAGTTTCGTTCCAATAGAATCACGTTTTTGGAGTATCTCGCAAACATCATTCCACATTGGTACGGTGACGGCTGTCTCGGCATTGCCAATGATATACATTCCTTGTTTCGCCCGGCTTCAGAGGCTAGTGTTAGAGATAATTTCTGTCCGATATGGGGACCTCAGACGATACCTCAAAAGGACGTTAACTCTGTTCTTGGTCTTCAAAAACCCAACTTTGCCTTGTTCATTGCTGCGAACCAGTGAGATAATCACAATCCCCGCCTCTTCGCCTTGGAAATTGTCACTATTAAGGCAGTTAGTCGAGATGTTAAAGCGGGAGGACACAAATTAAACCATTCACATACACTGTAGCCACACGGATTAACTTATCCAATCCGACTTTCTTCGCGGCTTTCAATTCGCCTTGCAAGGCCACAGGGTCAAAATGAAGACCGTCACGCTCAAGTGCTTCTTGGTCACGGTCACTTACTACCACTTCAAACGTACCACCCAAGTGACGGCGCAGTTTTTGAAGTTGCCCCGTGTATGGTGTTAGGACCGCGATCTCCTCGGACCCATAGATCCCCTGCCGAACCAAATGTCGGACAAGGCTACATACCATCTTGACTTCCCAGTCATTGCTCTTGGACTTCGTTCCTTCCTCTGGACTAGCTTCCTCGTGTCGGTGGTCTAACCAGTAAACATTCCTATTCATTCCCACAACATTCGGATATGTGCTCACTGAGAGATGATCTCTAAGACCTGGATAGATGGTTTGGCGGATGAGCTCAGAGATTTCCGGCCGCATACGGCGTTGCACGTCCAGCTGGGCGACCGAAAGGCAGTTATCCTCCCGTACCAGTCTTTCGAACATACTTTCATCTAAACGATATTGTTTCCCCCGATCGTTCTCCATGGAAAGATCGAGAGTTTGGCTGATCTGGGGTCTGAGTTGTTCATGATCCCCTATCTGAATGAGATGCTGGCAAGAAGGTAGTATTGCATTTAGTAGATGCCCTTCAAGAACTTCTCCCGCCTCTTCACATATGACAACCTTAGCGTTCAACTTGCTCAATAGCTTGATGTTCTTTGCCAATCCGGTTGTTGTAATCCCGATTACATCTGCTGTACTTATCAAGCGCCGATTTGCTTCCTGGTGTGCTGCATCTAGCTCAGAGCTTGCAGCGCGGTGACCTTCGACAAGGTCTTTAAGTGTTTCGACCGTAGACTCAGTCGCCAAGGAAACCCAATGATCAATCAACATCGTCCGTTCGTTTGCTGTAGTTTGCCAGATACTTGGTCTACTTAGTATTGCATCAATACTCTGGTCACCAGCTCTTGGGGAAAATTGGGTGGGGGTTTTTCCCGATGACCACGCCCGGAATCTATCGACAACAGAACCTTGCTGCTCAAATCCTTCGGCGTCATACCTATCATTAAACTGATGGAACACCTCCGTATAGTGTAGCGCTAGAACCCTTTGTACAGAGTTCCAGGAACGAACATTCCCCGAAATGATGTTACAGGCATCTTTTCCATCTTCTGCAATCTGTTCGAGCCTTGAGTATGCTTGACCAATCTGATACTTCTCCAGTCCAACATTCGCTGATGTCCGGCCCACGATTCGAAGATTCTTCTCTTCAAGGCGACTTGACTTGGACCGACCGCCAATGCGGATAAGATTCTCTATGCCAAAATCCAACAGAGATTCTAGAAATTGATCAAGCGCATGATTTGTATAGCATCTATACGAATATTGAGTTAGTGATAACCAAAAAATCATCGGTAGTACTTACACGCAAAGGATCGGTCCAAGTTCTGCCGCGCCATAATTCGCATGCAGAAGCACCTGGACAATCCGGACGCCTAACCAACTCTTCCCGCATCCAGGAGGGCCTTGTATCAGGGAAAGCTCCTGCGTTAACCCTGTAACTAGTGCTTTACATTGCCCGCGATCTAATGGACTGAGACGCTCAAGCGTCTTAAGAATTTCAGGGTCGTCGGGGTCCGCCCGGGGGGAGAGGCTGTAATGGCCGGTTTTGTTGTTTAAAATTGGACTCAAGTCGAACATGAACCCAGAACTACGCGCATAAGCAGGTGGCAAAATTTCTGTTACCACACTGCCGGGAGAGTCGGTCACAAACGCATCGAACCCATCAGGCGCTATATACTGTGATAATGGGAGAAACTCCGAGATACTAAGCTCTTTCAAATTGGCCAGAATCGGTACAAAGGTTTCTGGAATGATCTTGGGGAACTCGAGTAAGACGAGATTTTCTGGCTGAACCTGGGTCTGCGCGAGAAGGAATTTGAGATCTTCCTCAAGCTCTGGACTCGCGGGCTGAACAAGTATATTTGCTCTTTCACCACTGGATAGTCCAGTTTTTTTGTCAGGGGCGGTCTCCTTATCGGCAACCATAAGAAAGCAGATATGCTGTGCAGCCATGCTCGAGGCAATCAAACAGAGCAAAGTTCCTCTCTCTAAGCGTTTCCGTTCTTCCCACCACTGTTGGCGTTTCTCTCCCGACATTCTGTATATTTCTTTCGGATAAGAGAACCCAAGCCGGAAGCGGAGACCCATTCGTTGATCGAAGATGGGACATTCAACAACAGTGTTATGATAAAGGTAGCATCCCGGGTTGTCTCGTGAAGCCGTCAAAAATGCTCTCTTACGTTCCGGTTCCGGTAAGCCGAATATACGGAGGATGCCTGAGACAATATCCCGGAGCTGTGCAACATAATCGTACCGTAATAGCCGGAAGTGGGTGTCGACAAGTCTCTCAGTCCCGTTGGGAAAAAAGTGAGGCGCGGATGGGTCTTTTCGGGGAAGAAAATCATTGCGTTGGCTTAGAATCTCGGAAAGGGTGGGAAGAATCTTGATATCTTCGATTCGTACGTGGTCATTGTCGTGCCTTGGACCCGCAGTTGAGAAATATCCCGGGAAATCAATCGGGATGTTATAAGTTGAAGTGACCTTGCGTTCAGCATTGGGTAGCACCTCTGGAGCATCCACTATTGCGTTTGCTTGCCGGAAAATACCAACCGCCTCCCTCAAAGCAGCGCGTGTCTGAGGATAAAACTCGTCATGTTGTTGATCAACACTCGCAGCAATTGTGCACAGGGACTGTACTATCTTTTCAAGCTCACTCTGGAATCTCGCTCTTGTGTTTCTTCTCAGAACCTGTCGCAAACATTCCGATATCGCTGCCAACGCTCTTCCAAAAGTCACAATTTTCCCATTCAACTCGTTCGACCATATTTTGCTCGAGCGAGAATCTGGATCCAACTCCTCAGCCAGTTGATTGGTGACACGTTCGAAGAATTCGCTGCACTGTTTCCCATCCGTCCCAAAAATGATAACGTACAGAGTTCCGACATGTTGATCCATGACAAGAGAGTTCAGTAGTTCGTGAAGCGTAGCAAACATGATAAACGCGAAAGAATCGTGAAGGTAGTCTTTCATGTAGTGAAGGCCGGGGAAATCATTGTTAATGTGTTGCTCAATTCGTTCTCGTCCAAGATTGTCCTTCTGCAATAATTGTTCAACCAGTTTCTGCTGGAGGGTTGTATCGTTTCCTTTGAGGATCTCGATGGCCTCCTCCCATAGCGGACGAAGTTGGCTGCGATTCAGTTTTGCTCCTCCATTTAACTGCAGTCGTTGCCTCCAGGTTGAAAACTCCGACCAACCCGGCCCCTTCGTAGTTGGCCTTTCCCGCGATGTTGGATCAGGCATTGCATTTGACGGACCAGCCCTCGCAATCTGTTTGCCAACTCTCTGAGATTTTAACCTAGTACCTCCCGCCGACAATGTATCGTCGTCGTCACTGCTATCAGTATCCGGTAGTATGTAGTCATTTGTAGCGTAACCTTCAGGTGAATTTGCCCGGTCCCATCTACCACGAGTCTCAGTCTTCTCCGCATCCCTCAAGATATTCCCACTGGACGCTCTCCTCCACGGCGGTACTCCCTCAGCGCTGTTTGCATCGTTGCCCCCACCTCTATTCCAACCCTGTGTAGCACTCCTACCGGAGTTCCACCCCCATTTCTTATTCGGTTTCTCGGTTTCCGCATCACGAAAGCTAGTTCCGCTCCTTTTCCATACCCCCGATGGGCCGTCCGAGGATCTTGACTCGCCATCGACACTGGTTGTATTGTCGTTTTGATATCCGGCCGACGGTCGTCTCCATTTTGGCGTATCGATATCATTTCTTTTCCAATCCTTATTATTTCCGCCCGACTTCCATCCCCACGTCGGGTTTTGTTTCTGGGAATCCACACGCCCCGTTTCGGGGTAGATGGTTCCACTCCTCCTCCACGCCTGTGGTGAACCACTCGATAGCCCATCACTTGATTGTCCAACACTCGGTTGCCCTGCACTCGCACGTCTCCATGGTTGTTGCGCCTCAGGCCTTGATACGTCGTGAGCAAATGTGCAAAGATCCCCCTTGAAGCAGCGTCCTGCGGCATAGTAGTGGCACGATTTAGTCCGTTCTTGATAATCTCGCATCTCCGTCTCCGAGTTTGTTAGCACACAAAACAGCTGCTATGGGGCAAACAAAGGCACAGGTCAACTTGCGACGCTGGGTTTGGGATGAATCTGCTGTTGCGCTCAAACAAAAAAAGTGGTAATTGTTTCGCTAGAGAATGATAGATTACTTGGTGGAATTTGGGTGTGTTGGAAGTCACGATTCGCGGTGATTTTCAGGATGGTGGGCGAGCGAGCAGTCTGATACATCCACGGTCCTATTTGTGTAACACGCACGCAAAAGTGCGGAAAGTTGCATATGCGCTGACACGACAACTGCGTGTATTTACAAATGGGAACCGCCAGGCATCCAGGTAGAACCGAAACCGCAGACGCCCAATCCCGCGGGTATAATCATCCCTCAAGCAAAGCAAAACAACGCAAGGTTCCCACACCTCCCTTCATTCCGCTTCGAATTCAAACTTTTGCCGACACATGGGACATAAGCCCCTCGAGCTCTCCGTCTGAATCCAGTCGTTGACACAATGCTTCCCCTCTATCAGCCTTTTCATTTCTTATGTATTGTCACGTTAAGAAATTGAGCAGCCATAACGGGGTACCAATCCATATCTCTGGCCAACTCCGTTCCTTAACGCAACTGTACCCCCTCCATCTTGACCAGAAACTCACCAGATGAAACGAGTGACCGCACTTTCCATTGACTAGACACAATCCATCAGTGGATGCTCACACATCTTTTCAAATGAGAAGCATACGAAGAGGACAGTCGTCGCCCGGATATCGACAGTTCGGACATGTTCCATCGAACTGCACGCGACAAATACCACAGACGTCGTCTTCGGGGACGTCCCAGCGCCACGACGCTACTGCGTTGTATTTTTTGATCCTTACTTTCATGGTGTAGTTGGTGGTAGGAGTGATTTGTTGTTTATTCATGGTACCTCGAAGCAGGGTCGGGGTAATTTATGGTTACCCGGGTAGCCTCCTATCATTGTTGCTTCAGAGCGGACCCGGCTTGGCTTTTCAAGACTGTTCGGGTTCTACAAAGTACTTAAGTAGCTTCTAAGTTCATATACATCCTCTTCCATTTGTTTCAGACGAATCGGTATGCATTCAAAACATCAATATTAACAATTCGAGTAATCAGTTGAGAGATCTTCCGTGAAGAAATCCCAAAAACATTCAATCCGATCCCCTGCCATCCGTGCAAGGCTGACAAGTCCCCAGTATTTACAATATTTTACCAGACAAAAAGTCTGAAGCATCCACAAAGCTCAGCTCAAACACTTAACACATGGCACCTGCATACCAAAACAAAGCAAACCGAGAAAGTAGTCATAATAAGACTAAAAATAATATAGAACCACAAGAGTCAGGACTAGGAGAAAAACAAATAACCAAAAACCCAAAACCTGTCATCGAAATCCTACACTGATACTAAAGGATGGATAGATAGACAGCTGGGTAAGATATAAAAGCTGTCCTAGTGAGAGAACCAAAGAAAAACGGTGCAGGCCAATTGGCAAAATGATGGAAAGAAATGAACGCCGGAAACCCCCCACCTATAATCCACCCAATTTTAATTGCTGTACAATATATGATATCTTTGCATCTGTCGTTTGAAACGTTGATATCCATCGAATCCAACCCCCATCTTGCGAAGAGGAGGAAGTCAATATACCCTCCCACAAGCCCTTCATTCCCCTCCTCTTCTTCACCGTCGTACTCTGACTCCCCTTCACGCCCTAGAAGCACGGTAAATAGCCAAACTCCATTCACCAGTTTAGTATTTGCGCTAGTTCTTCTATTCTCAACGCCTTGCCCTTTCATTCAATCCACTTGATCCAGCTCGGATTCCTCATTAGCAGGTAATGATTCCTCCTCGCTAACCAAAATCCCAATTAAGCACTCTTCTAGCATGTTATCAATGTTGACCCAATGATGTGTTTTGTTGAAGAGTGTCGTCCCATCCTTGCCGGCGGCTCTTATAAGTTCCTTCTCTCCACCGGGATGGAAGGGAATGTATGCCGAGACATTGTAGACCTTCCCATTGAGCGCCATCCATACATCATCAGGCGCAGTCTTGTGTTGTGCGAGTTGTGATGGCGGCACTTTGAGGTAATGTGAATGTTGTAGGCCCTATATTGGAAGGAAAAAACTAGTCAGTAATGGAGAACAGAAGCAGAGACCCATGACTATATTACGAGACTGACACGTAGATCCAGACCAGACTTTTGCAAACGCGCCCAATCTAATGGAGAATGTCCAGGCTCTAGGACAACCCTACTCTTCCGACTCTTATTACTGTTCCGCCCTGGCAGTGTCAATCCATTCCCAGCAGCCACGCCTGATGCTCCAGTTCCTACAATAGCGAGATTTCGAGACCGCGCAGCAGCGCTGGGATTCGGGTTTGGACGATTCCATAATTCAGGGGCCTGCATTCTTGGATTCCGATTTGGGATCGGGGGAGGCGGCATTGCCAAACTAGATCTTGACGGCGGCGGAGGCATAGCGAGACTAGAAGGGACCGCTGATGCTCGTTGCGCCGAGTTTGCAGCGGGAAACAGTGGCGGGAGATCGTCATCGTCGTCAGGTGCCGCGCATTCGGAGGGTTCCAGCAGCGAGATCTCGGGGATTGACGCGGGTGGTGAGGGTTGCACAGGTCTTGCTCTGGGAGTGGTATTGGGCGACTCGGGCCCCTCGGGCGACCGATCATTGCGGCGGGGATGGGCATCTAGTGTCGACTCGGACCTCTCGTTCGACTTTGTGGACTGTATCTCAGATACTATAAAAGAGGAAGGTGGCACGCCATCCCGCCGTATTCTCTTCAGATCTGATGCTGACTCAGATAGACTAGATTGAGATCTGAGAATGGTGGAAACGAAAGGCCACATGGATAGGGCACTAGCTGTGGAGGAGGCTGTGGTAGCGCTGCTCGTTGCAGTGGTGGTTGTGGTTGAATCAGCATAGGTGTAGAGGTGGCGGTAGGCAAAGTAGGAAAACACGGCGAGGACGACAGAAACGCCGATGATCATGATGCGTTGATCAAACGGCACCGTTCGATCTACTCAACTGCCAGGCGACGGAACGGCGATGCTCCAACCAGGCTCGATAAGGAACAGGTTCTAACGGCAATGGTCCAAGGGTACGATGGTGGTGTGATTGATGCCTCGGGTTGTCGGGACGGCGCAAAATTGCAGGGAGGGTGGAATGATTTGTCTGAGGTATCGTATGATGTTCTGAGGAGTTTTTTTCAAGAAGCGGCAGGATGAGTGAATGACTTGGAATTGGTGGAGCAATAGGCACGCACTCTATCTATGGGGTCGCGAGGCAGGGGTTGGGCTAAACGGCTTATTTAATGCGAGCCGATGGATGGATGCGCGGGCGAAAGAGGACGAGGGAAGGGGAAGTGGGAGACGGAGGCACGGAGACGGAGACGGAGACGGAGCGAGCAAAAAAGGATCGAGCATATCCAACAGAGACGGGCAGAGGAGATGTGGCACGAAGCATTCAATCGATCAGATCTGGCGCATATTGCATACAGCAAATTGCTGTTTGCAACCCAGAGTCGAGCACGAAGACGGTGAGGCCGATAATATGCACTCCAACATCTACACAGAGTGCCCTCCGCATCTCACGCCGAAGCTCAAGGTGCCCTGCTTCGCTTTTCGGAACAACCGCCCATCTCGGATCCATCATGTCGGGATCCTCCAATTTTTCATACTCATCTCTCCTGGTCCGCCTGCAGCCGAACTAAAACCATGTGTGCCAAGCCAACCACTACCCGGCCTCAGCTTTCACCCACACCCGCAAGCTCACCGCCAAAAATTGACAACGGTTTCACCTGCACAGAGCCGCATACACCACTTACACAGCTCTAAGTTCGACCACAATCACATCCACCGCCGCTCCCGCCACAATGTCTCTCGTCAACCTCGCGAACGTCTGCTCGCACCTTCAGAATGCTACCAAAGCTCGGCTCGCTACAACATCAGTGCCCTCCACGGCACTAATCCTCTCCCTCGTGCTCGGCCTTCAAGACCAAGGCTTCATCTCCTCCGTCACACGCGGTTCTGTCAAAGGGCCCGATACCGAATACATCCCCACCACCCAAGAAAATGTTGCGACACGGCGCCTCTGGCTAGGTCTCAAATACTATGACAACGAGCCGGTTCTGAGCGAGATGTCGCTCGTATCCAAGCCTAAGCAGAGAATATGGATGGGTATCGAAGGCCTAAAGGAGATCGCGCAGGGGAAGCCCTATGCGTATGTACCAGGACTTCAGCCTGGGGAAGCTCTGTTTTTGGGGACGGATCGAGGCATGATTGAAGTCAGGGAGGCGATTAAGAGGAGAACTGGGGGACAATTGCTGTGTCGGGTGCGATAGAGGAAAGGACGAGACGGAGTTGAATGGGGAAAAGATGCGGGGAAAGTGCTGTATATATATCCACGGGAAGAAAAGGATGATGGGGTGGAGCGCCGGGTGCTTGTATAAGAGTTTTGGTCGAAATCCCCGCGATAGATTCCGACTTAGTTCAAACCATGCAATAGATGACGATTACCGCCATAGGTATCCATCATGAATGTGAATTCACAGAGCAGTACATATCCTGTCACGAGCTATTCGAACTTGATCAGGTTTACAACACAAAGCATTTTAATTTTCAGTTTCGGAAAACAGGGCAAAACCTAGGTCAATCAAATAATTCAAGGACAAAGCAAGGCGAACAATGAAATTTAAAGAAATATGATGTCCAAAAATTGGTTTTGATCAGAACATGTGCAGTAGCCGTCATTGCCGGTAAGAGATGGGGGTGAAGTCGCCTCAAAGAGATCAATTGGGTAGAACAAAACGAGAGCTTCCTCCATACTCATACAGCAGTCAAAGTGACGTACGGCGACGTTTATTTCCCGGAAAGAGACATGTACTTCCACAAGAGAATTGCAGGTGGGAGAGCAAAATGCAACACTGCAGCTGCCGCAAGAAGGCGGTTCAGGGAAGATGCCAATTGGATGCGACAAAAAATGTCCCGTCCAGTGTCCTGCATATCGAAATGAAGAGGTCGTTTGGTTTATGGCGTAAATCACGGCTCCCAAAGTTTGCCCCTTCCTCTCGCAACACCCCTTGGGGGGCCTCTCAGAACGTAATCCGGGGGACTATAGTCTCTTCTGTACCTTCCGCGACCGAATCCATTAGAATTCATATCGTCTCTGCCCCGCTCTTCCTCTTTCCAGCTACCCCGTCTTCCCCCAACGACTCCTCCTCCTCCACGTCCTCCTCTACCACCACCTCGACCTCCTCTCATCGGGGAAGATGGCGAGCGTGGGTTTGCGGAGGCATAATCGTAATGCCTCTTCTTTTCCGCAAACTCAACATTTTCCCTCTGAACCAGGCGTCCAATATCCGCACTTCCGACCGTAGGTATCTTGTAGAGCTCCGCCCATTCCCTCACAATCTCGTCGTTGGTAACTAATAATACTTGGCCTTCGCCCTTGGACTGGAGATTGCTTAGGCAATAGATGGCGCAATTGAGTAGTTCCTTGATCCGACTCGGAGGATCCTGCTCGGGTTCCTCGGAGAGCACTGGAGACCCAGTAGGCGACCTGGCAGCGGCTACAGTTGCAGCAGCGGTGAGACATTCGCTCCAGTTTGCGTACTTCTCAGTAGGGCCTTGGATCTTGACGCCGGTGATCTGCTTCCGGCCTGAGGGCGTTTGCATGCGATCAAAAAATCGAATCGATTCACGCGCGTGGATGTTTGTGTCTTCGGTGCCCTTCTTAAGTTTATCCAAGGAATCGAGAGCTAAAATAGTTAGTGAAATCCTACGCAAGTGGTAAGGGCACAATGAGAATTCAACTCACTAGAGAACGGCACGATCATGTTGATAGTCTTATCAGCAACGAAGCGCTTCAGCTCCGGGATGCTGGCTGTCAATGCGGTTTCATCGCAGACACAGAAGAAGATCTTTCGGGTCGGTGGTAAAAGGGTGCGATCAAGGTCGACTTGTGTTTGAAGCTCGTTAACGGTATGTTGAAGACGTGCAACTGCTAAGCGCTCGAGCTTTTCAAGGGTCAGCTGCGAGGCCTGTACGGCAGTTGGTAGTGTCTTCATATGGGGTTGACAAACAAATGTGTTGCGAGTATTCGACTGCATTATCAATCATCTTCTGTAATTATTTCTAGCTGCGGGCGAGATGTTGGGGTTAATATAGTGCCCGACTGGTTGTGGGGGGGGTGTGATGGTGAAGTGGAGAAGAGGAGAAGAGCAATGATGAGGATGTAGCAACCAACACTAAAGCGAGTGAGTGGGACGAATGAAGTGGAGTCATTCGCGCATCACCAAGATCTAGAGTGTCACACACGATCGAACGGAACTAGTCTCCCGTATTTCGTATCTACTAAGTAGTATCCAGTATCAAGTGTATCTAGTATCGATTGTAACATTCGTGTTCTTTCCACCTTCCAGAACAGCGCTGCGACTCTGGGGCTTAGGAGGCGAGGCGAAGCAACTCTAAATTTTCAGCACAGCTTCGTCCCTACACTACCGTAGGTATATGCTTAATTCTAAATTTACTTCTAATTCTAAGGCTCTCCGGCTACCAGGCCTCACGTTCAGGAACATCGTGCGTCTGCGCCATCTAAGTACCATGCCCAACGACGCGACGCCTTGCGAAGTTGCAGTTAGCTCAGCATTCACTGCGGCTTCTTCACAATCAAACCAGAGTTCTCGTCCACCCGTTGGGCCCATTCGCTGTTTTGCAAAATACACTTGTCAGCCTCGTACGTGCAATATCATGAGTCAACTCACGTCCAAGATCCATCATACACCTTCTTATTGCCCTCGATCCCGGCAAGTTCGAGGGCAGAATGTAAGACGACGGCTGTGACTCCAGTGCCACACATCAAGATTTTGTCAGTTTTAGGGGAAGTGACAATGCCCTTTTCTAGAAATATATGGCGCAGTTCCTCCTTGGGCTTGAGCGCCTTTGTTGCAGGATCGATGAGCTCACTGAAGGGAATTGAGACGGAGCCTGGAAAAGGAACTTAGCGAGGTCGTGATACCGGCGCTTTCTGCAAACAAACCTGGAACGTGTCCGGAGGGTAGCCCTATGTCTACTATCAGTCTATACACTTCTTACGGATAGAAATCGCAAACCTGGTCTTGGTTCCGGATCAGTACCCAAAAATCTCCCCCTCGGCCTTGCGTCAATAATCTCGACACCCTCCCTAGTACCGTCTTTCGCATGCTTCACCATCTCTTCAAACCCAACAACCATGCTCAAATCCGGCTTAACTACAGGATAATTTGTCTTATCCCATGCCTTCACCTCCCCACTCTCCGTACGCAGGCCCTGCTTCTTCCACAGCCCGAAGTTATTCAACACATGCACCCTGTCATGACCAAAAACCTTAAAAGTCCATGCCGCCCTCGGCGCCGAAAAAATACCGATATGTGGTGAGTCGTAAACAACGACAGTATCCTCCCTTCTGATTCCAAGCTCTTCCATGGCTTTCGCAAACACATATCCATTGGGAAGCATGTGTGGGTATGGCGAATCTTCGTCTTTGATAGCATCCAGATCGAAGAATCGGGCCTGCGGGATACGGAGCGCTAGGTATTGTTCGTAGCCTTTCCGAGGGTCGTTCGGAAGGTACCATTCCGCCGAGACAGGAACGACCCTTGAGCTCCCATTGGGTTGTTGCAGTGCTGTGGCAAGCTCAGATGGTGTGACTATGAACGAGGATAGGCGGCGGGGTGACATGAAGGTGAAGGGACGTAAGGGTGCAAAAAGGAGACGTGATGATGTGGTGGGCACTTTGAAAAATTTTGTGAGGGCCATCAGAGCGGAGTTAGTGATTCGTGCGTTGATACCCAAAGCTTTCGAGTTCCAGCTGTCAAAACCCCGAATAAAAGTGGACTATATTACGTTTGGGGGTGCAATGCTAAATTAGCGACTTTCCCCCGGATCACATGGTAACTAGCACTGCGAGTTACAGGCGATAACCAGCGTCAATCGCTCTCACATTCAACATGAGATGAATTTGAACCCATTATATACTACGTGTGATATACACAATGACGACAAGCTGATATTTTGTCTATCCCCATTCCCTCAAATCAAGCCCCCCCTTTCATCCTTCCATCCCTATAATACCCCGCAATCAAAAATGCCGCCTCGAGGGCCTGCTTATTATTCAACCTTGGATCACAATACGTCGTATAATTCAACGACAGATCCTTATCCGTCAACCCTTGGGACCCACCGACACACTCAGTGACCGGCTCTCCCGTCAATTCCAAATGCACGCCCCCCAGCCGTGAGCCGTTCTCCTTGTGTACCCGCAGTGCTGTCCTCAGCTCCGAGATAATGCTCGAGAATTGTCGCGTCTTTACTCCAGAGTCTGAGGACCGTGTGTTCCCGTGCATGGGGTCACATTGCCTAAAGCCAATTAGATGTAACCATGATAAAAAGAAAGCGGGATGTACCAGATAACAATGTGGCCGGAGTTTGCAACAGCCTTGATATGGCCAGATAGTTTATCCTCCACCATATTACATCCGTACCTGGTAATGAGCGTAATTTTCCCCACCTCTTTCTTCGGATTGACGATGTCCAGCAGTTTCACCAACTCCTCATTATCCATACTCGGTCCGACCTTGATGCCAACTGGGTTCTCAATGCCTCTGAAATACTCCACATGCGCACCGTCTAGCTGCCGCGTCCTGTCCCCAATCCATATAAAGTGTGCGCTTGTGTTGTACCACTTCATCTCCCCATCGCTCTGGTCCTTCAGCAACCTCGTCAAACTTTGCTCATACTCCAGTAACAATCCCTCGTGGCTGGTAAAGAGATCCACACTCCCCAATGAACTCGAATTATCGGCTCCAATGGTTTTCATAAACCTAATGGCATCCGTGATCGAGTCCACGATTCTCTGATACTGTTTCTTTGTATCATCATCCTGAACATGTGTAAGCGTCCACTCAAAAGGATAATGTAGATCCGCAAATCCGCTTGCTAGCTGTGCCCTTAGATAATTTAGCGTGGCCGCCGAGTGGAAATAGCTTGTCACCAGCCTATTCGGATCCGGTGTCCTCTCATCATACGCAAATCCGTTAATATTATCCCCTCTGAAGCTCGGAATCTCCTTTCCATCCACCACTTCCATCAGAGAGCTTCTCGGCTTCGCAAACTGCCCCGCTATCCTTGCTATGCGCACCACGGGAATATTCCCACCCCAAATCAACACCAGACTCATTTGTAGCAGGAGTTTAATCTTTGAATCAATCTGACCCGCTGAACAGTAGTCGAAGAGCTCCGCACAATCGCCGCCCTGAAGGAGGAAGGCGTTGCCGAGGGCGACCTCTTTGAGAGATTTGCGGAGCTTGTTGATTTCGGTAGGGGTGACTAGCGGGGGGAGAGACTCGAGCTTTTGAAGGGCGCGCTCAGCAGCGTGGAGGTCGGTGTACGTGACATTTTGTTTCATGGGCTTGGACTGCCAGGCTGCTGTTTGTCAGTATGTGGTGATAATCGGGTAAGGGGGAGTTTACAGGATGGAGACCATTCTTTCTCTCCAACCGAGGAGTCTCCAGATACAAACCCCCTGCTGTCCATAGCTGTGGTTTTGAGCGCAGCGGCACCTTTGGCAGCGTCGCTGAGAGGTAGCTGTACGGGGGCGCTCGACATGGTATAAGTACCTCTTAGAATGCCGAAAGAGGGTTTTTGTAGATGGAACTTCAAAGGAAGACAAGATGACTTTACAGTAATATGAGTGGCTATTGGGTGGATCTCACGATATTAAGGTTGACAGTTCTGTCGGTAACCGCCAGATCCTGGACAACGCCACTCTCTAGATTCAAACCTTTTTGTCAATTGCCAGTACCGGTACTCTACAGCCTATGTCCGCACATACCCTACAGCAATAAACCTACAGGACTCGCCGATTCTTGCCCCAAACTACTGTTCCCTAATGCTTGGAAGAAGACCTATGCTCTTGGTGTTTATAGTGGGTATGTGCTGACCCGAAGAAACGAGTCTGCTGGTATGGATGAAGAAATGCCTCAAATTGATCACTGCCCAGGTGATGCCAAGCAGCGAGACCTCATGAACGCTGAGCGTAGCTACGATCTTTTCGTTCCTGACCCCTCGAAGAGCTTCCCAGAGTCAACACCTTTAAGCGACCAGCCTAATGTGAGCGCTTAAAGTCGCGCTCACATTGAGCTTGATAGGGTATCAAGGCGAAACGAAATGGGCGCCTCGCACTGAGACCGCTATTGGGCGTTTTTGTCGTGGCGGAGCAGTTTGCATGGCCTCTTCCCTTTGGACTTATAGAGTACAGTACAGTATGACGTGGGATGTGAGATGCGAACCAATTTCGCGGGGAATAAGCTTTTGGGTAATCGATAAGCATCCTCACCAATAATTTTACGGCTTAGTCTATTTGCCAGTCATGCATGGACAACTAATAAATCGGCACTCCGCCTTCCACCTCTGACGATACAAGGCTGCACGGAAAGATCAGGAACAATTGTGAGTGCAACCACCCATAGGACTGACTAGCGTGGCATGTTTGGGGAGGTACGGGGCACAGTCACATTGTGAACTCTGATGAAACAGTGGATTCGTCAGGAGAAGCGGTTATACAGGATGTTTCCTTTATAAAGGGCCGAAGCGCCGCTCCTTGTGTTGGGCACATCTATCTCAGCAATCATTGCTAAAAACCGCTGTGGTCTCCAGCTCCAACACAAAATTATAAAAGCATCAGTCTTATCACTTACAATTCAATACGGACAATGAACAACAGCGTCCATAATGCCCTGCTCTACCCTAGCATTGCTACCACATAATGGTTAGCAGAATCGCCAGCTAGTTCTTACTTCCGAAGCAGTATCCACCCGGTTTAAACGGAAGAATTGCAAAAGCCGCAGGCCAAAGACTTTCTGGATCCTAACCACCACTAGCTGGTCTTGCTCCATAAGGATGCCGTGGCCTCAACAATCCAATGCTCTGGCAACTAGCAGCCGCATGTGAGGCCCGTGGACTACGCTATGAAGGACTAGCATCGCCTGGCTTTACAAAACCCACCAAAGGTTACGGTTGTGAGATCTAAAATATTGCATAGCCCTCACCCCCATTACCCCCTTGTGTCGGAAGATCAACCAGCACCACTAGGATAACGACCAAGAGCGATTTGGTGTTTGTACTCGAGTTTGAAGGGTGGCATTCGTATTTGTACACTCCACTGACCAACCCACGGAGACAACCGCTTCTGTTAGCTTCGACGAATGGAACTGACAATGGGTCTAGTGTCATGAATTCCTTGCCGTGCTTTATGCACCAACGTTCAGACACTTGACGGATGACTCGCTCTATCAAGCTGGTATGCAGGATAGATCACTGCTACCTGCCTTACTTATGAGTCAAAGGACATGGAGTCTGTCAGGAGCTTCGAATTTAATGGCTTCTAAGGAAATTTTTTCACTCCGAACTCGTCAAACGACTGTGGCATTGGAAACATAACCGATAATCTAGGGGATGTAATAAAATGGCAAAATTTATAACTCCATGTTTCAAGCTTGGGACCTTGGTGTTTGTAACAACCAATTGGGTGCAGCAGGTTTCGAACCTGCATGCTGGTATTTCCCGCATCATACTCAGCCAGTGAGCTAACTAATTGTTCATAGTAACCCAATTGCTTCACGAGAAATTCACTCGCCTGGTGCCCGTCCATCAGGAGCATAAGCCAAGTCCTTGCAAAAAAAAAAAGGACAGCGGGATGTGGAGTGTTATGGATAACGAAATCATTGTCGAGGGAAGCTAATCCGATGTCCGAGTCATTGAACCGAGTGTCCACTTTTACAATAATGCTCTGTGTCGGGTTTGGATGATAATCAAAGGGCTAATTAATTTGAAACTGTACCCTGGCTACCAATGACGCTGTTGAGGCGATAGCGGGTTTTCCATTGAGAATCCAATAAGTACATTTACCGGAGAATGAGGGCTGCTGAAACGAGAACGTTAACCAGAGCCAACGGGACAAGAATTTTGGAATAGCCCCAAGAGTGTTCGGCAGAGGGTGATATACTATGACCGAGAATACAAACAGGATTGGTACTTCCAAACACCGATTGTTTTCTTCGGACGGGGGTTAACATCTGCCCAGCTTTGAATCAGATATTTGTCTTAGCGGAGTCCGGCACTACACATCCTCTAGAACCCACAGTCCGACGCAGCCGAAGCTAAATGGCTCACTAGGGGACGGAGCACCAAACTTGCTTCTTTTTCTTCCGCGAGTCTACGATGAAGCTCCAACAGAGTCGTTAGCAATATCGTCAGATGTCAGGAGACTGATATACCCTCCGGATATTAACGTCCACTTCACAGCCCGCCACCGCTCTTTACCAGGACTAGCTCCGGGGGGTGATGCTCATGTTGTCTACTTTCATCTTTTATAAGAACTGTTGCCTTCAGCAGCCTTGGATAGACCGGAATATGCGGTTATGGGGTTTAGTGCAAGTGACTAGCATGCATAAGAGAGATAAGAGAAGGTCCGTGAACATACTACCGTTTAAACAACTCTGTCGGCGGTCTCAATTGGTTCCCTTCTGGTGGGGGCCTTGCCTCGGAGGTTCCAGGCGCTGGAGTGGAGCAGTTCAAGGACTTAAGTTGGAAAATATTTGGCTCAATCTGGAGGCAGTACCCGTGAAGAAATCGTTACCATCAGCAAGCTGGAGCACGTTGTGCTCAACCAGGCGGCGGGACGGCGTTGGATGGTAGTGAGTGTATTTTCGGCCATGGCACGATGGGATGAGGCAGCATCAAATTTCCCAGTTGAAAGTCTTAGTAATTAAGTAGACAAACATTCAATCTAATGACGCAACGAACGTTGAAACGAATTCTGCTGGTAAAAAAATGCTGAGTTTGGTAGAAATGTTGGCGAGATCAATACGGGGACAACGACAAAGGGAGCAGCATATTGCGCTGACAGCTGTAGGACTGACCGCTGCTTTTAGGGTTAGTTTTATAGTGATTGGAAAACATGACGGAAGTAGATGAGTGGTGAGAAGTTGAGTGTGACACAGAGTACCTCCACTACCACCGCTACAGTACAGCCAAGTAAATTTGCCTCGCGAATCTGAATTCAAATTGATACGAATCACATTGTTGTAATGGTAACTTCGGTGGTTCGAGGCGGTGGGGAAATCATTGACTAGAACCAATCTTTCTTGGTCACTTGAACATTTATGTAGAAGTAGCTCGAACAAGAAATCGCCGTAATACTAAATTATTGTGTAACTCAAAGATACCTTATGGATTCAACAATTACTCAAAAAAATCAGAGGTAACCAAAGCGCAGAACCTCGACTATCTAGGTGACAGGGTTGTTGCTACAGTAAGTTCCCGGCGCCATGCCACTGGTCCGTGCTTTGTGCTTTTTCGCGTTTAGCCAAAAGAAACAAAACTGCGGGATCTCGACATCACTATCAACCACAGCCAGGCGCTCTCATGGGGCATCTGTTCGTTCAATCACTGGTTGCTGTGCGGCCAGCATGGCGTCTGCCCGCAGTACGGATCTTGCGACGACCAGGAGCGATACGATGGAGTTCTGTAGTGATGTCAGCTAATGCGGGTGCGCATTCACTGGTGAAAGAGTTGAAGGAGAGAGGTCTTGCAGAGAGCATCACTGGGTAAACTATCTCATAATCGCCATGTTCCGATTGAGAATGCATCGTAATAATAGGCGCTGATGCTTACAGACCGGAAGGACAGCTTAGTTCTTTCGTGGATTCGCAAAAGGTCGTCGTATATGCCGGCATTGACCCTACCGCAAGCTCCCTCCATGTGGGCCATCTACTGCCACTAATGAACCTCCTGCACTTCTACCTCCACGGACACCATTCGATCGGCCTTGTAAGATATACAAAACCCGCCTTGCCTTCGCCTCTCGAGCGCTCATATGGACTAGTAGATTGGAAAAGCAACGGCATCTGTGGGAGACCCTTCTGGGCAGACAACAGAGCGTAACTCGATCGAGTCCGAACGGTTACGGAATTCATTTGAAAGCCTTTGGGCGCAGGTTGGACGTTTCTTCGAGAGCGGTCGCGCATATGCCATTTCACGAGGGTATGATGATGCGAAGTTTGGGACGAGGGAGCTCGTGACGAACGGGGAGTGGTTGGGCAAGATTGGGATAGTGGAGTTCCTAAGCACTATTGGAAGACACGTCCGTGTGGGCCAAATGCTTGCCCGGGAAAGGTATATACGAGATTCACAGGTCAGTACTTAGTTATCATTACTGACTATTGGTAGTGTGAAGGCCAGAATGGAGTCTGCACAGGGGATAAATTATGCCGAGTTTACCTATCAACTACTGCAGTCATATGACTTTTGGCATTTACACCAGTCAAAGGGCTGTAGGCTACAGGTATGCACACCATGCTTAGAATCACCATCTTCTATGATGCTTATACTCGCGACTTATAGATCGGAGGTAACGATCAGTACGGAAACATCACTGCCGGGGTCGACCTGATATCTAGACTTCGAAAGAGTAAAGGCGAGGAATCTCTGGATGAATTTGAGCTGGCCTATGGATTGACTGTTCCTCTTCTTACAACGGCATCCGGTGCCAAATTTGGGAAATCGGCTGGTAATGCGGTGTGGCTCGACGAGAAGCTAACTACTCCGTTTGAGCTATATCAGGTAACACTCCCTAGTACCCCTTACTATTCTGTACTAATCCGGTTGTGTAGTATTTTGTGAAGCTGCCAGATGAGGTCGTCGAGAAGCATCTCAAGATCTTCACACTCCTTTCTCTATCCGATGTCTCTGCTGTGATGGAAGAACACTGCAAAGCTCCCGAATCTCGATCCGCTCAGCACCTTTTAGCAAAAGAAGTTGTAACGCTCATCCACGGAGAAACTAAAGCCTCCAGGGCGTTCATCCAAACACAACTGCTTTTCCGCCTAGACTCCGATACCATGAAATTCTCCGCACAAGAGATCATCGACGCCTTCGATGGCGATGGTAGGCTGATTGAAGTGCCCAAGGCGGAACTTGTGGGAGAGATGGTGAGTAAAGTTATGCGGAGGGTGGGAGCCGTGAAGACGAGGGGTGAGGCGGACAATATCCTGCGGGGAGGAGGGGTGTATTACGGGCAAGAAGGGGAAAAGATACATGATTTGAAGGCCAGTGTTCAAGAGGACTGGCTTCTGGATGGGTGCATTTTGCTTTTGAGGGTGGGGAAGGGGAAATATGTGATTGTTCGTGCGGTTTAGACGGGACTCGAGACGGTCGAATGCTCTCCTGAAGAATTGTTATATTATATGTACTTGTAGGATACCTTTAGAACCTGGAAATGTTTCCTGACTGCGGCTTGTTGGTGCCTGGAAACTAGGGCATTCCAGTGTCAGTGAGAAATCTTAAGACATGAAATAAATTATCATGGTTCGCCATTGATACGACCTACGATCTCTCGAGTTCGGATTGATACAGAAGTTTCCTTCGCTACGCTTTGTGGTTAGCGTCTTGGCTGACGCGTTCTTGTTTAGGTGTTTTACGCGACCGCGTTAAGCACTAATCCGTCAATATCACCTCGAATTCTGTTACAACCTCCCTTAATACCCTCGTTCCTACTAATTTCTGGGGTTCTCTATTCCACTCTACTATAACATTTACACATACTTCACATACCTTGAGAACATCATGGTAGACAAAACACCTTCGGAAACCAGTAGCGGCGTCAAAAAATCTGGAAATCCTAGCATCAAAAAAGGCCCACAGTCTTTACGGAAGCAGCAATCCTTGCTGTCATTCTTCACCCCAAAGACCGGCGCAGCAGCAGCTATAGCTACAACCCCCAGTGCCGATGCGTTCTCTAGTGATCCTATTGGACCTTCTTCACCGATTCGCCAACAAGATGCAGGCAGTCATTCGAATGGAATGGAGAACGGTGAGAACGACGTCACCCGTGAAGGACAGGTACTGACTACCTCTCCTATGTGCTTGAAGGCTCGCGATCTGCAACAACGCTACCTTCGAGCCCAATTGCCGGACCTGTGAGCTTCATCCTTCACCGCTCCTTCTGGGGTTGAAGGCTGATTGTGTACCAGCGTGCTTCAAAAACGAATTATGCTGAGTCGAGCGATGAGGATACCAAATTGAGAGCACCTAAGCGTAGAAGGCGACAAGTCGTCTCAGATGACGAGGATGCTTTTATCAGCGCTGGGATGGAAGTTTCGGATGTTGACGAGGATGGTGAGGCTGCCCCAGTGGGATATCAATTCAATGTAATCGCTTATGGACTCTTCCAGATTTTGTTGTGCCTGATGACGAAGACAATGAAGACATCGGTAGTAAACGGAAACGGAAGAAGACACTGACTAAAACACCTAGCAAGACACCTTTGAAGTCAAATTCTGATACAAGTCTCACTCCATCTACATCAAGGTTTGCATTCACGCCCCGAAGCACCAATACTACACCTGCAGCTATGAAGACGCCTACTGGGAAAAAGCCGGTTTCGGTAACACCCGGTCCCACGCCAAAGACTTCCAAGAGCGGAAAGAACGAAGGAAGGTACACATGGTTGGTGGATGTCCTTGACGCCGACCAAAATCCCAAAGGACATCCCGACTATGATCCTAGAACACTGTTTATACCATCATCCGCATGGACTAAAGAATTTTCCCCCTTTGAGAAGCAGTATTGGGAAATTAAGTCGAAGCTATATGACACAATTGTTTTCTTCAAGAAAGGGAAGTTCTACGAGCTGTATGAGGATGATGCTCGGATAGGCCATCAAGAATTTGATTTGAAGCTCACGGATCGTGTCAATATGAGTATGGTCGGTGTACCAGAGTCTTCGCTTGACATGTGGGCATCCCAATTCATTGCGAAGGGATACAAGATTGCAAGGGTCGATCAAGCCGAGACTGCGCTTGGAAAGGAGATGCGCGAGAAGGGTACTAAGGGCAGCAAGGAAGATAAGATTATAAGGCGTGAGCTTGCTTGCGTTTTGACTGGTGGCACTCTTGTCGATGAGGCTATGCTTCAAGATGATATGTCGACGTACTGCGTTGCTATCAAGGCAAGTTAATGTTTGAGTTTTGAATGAATCGACTTATTAACGTTTCTTTAGGAGGACACATCAGATGAGATGCCTTCATTTGGAATTGCTTTTGTTGATACGGCTACCGGCGCGTTCTCGTTGACGGAATTCCAGGATGATGTGGACTTGACCAAATTCGAGACCTTTGTTGCACAAATACGTCCTAAGGAATTGATCCTCGAAAAGGTTGGTGTATTCCTCTCGAACTAAGGATTGTATTTGACCATGTCAGGGCTGTATATCCAATCGCGCTGTTCGAATCTTGAAGAATAACACTTCTCTTACGACTATCTGGAATAAGTTGAAGCCGGAAAAAGAGTTTTGGGATTCTGGATCCACCGTCCGAGAGTTGAATTCGCAGGGTTACTTTGGCGACGATGAACTGTCTGAAACTTGGCCCGAAGCATTACAAAGTGTCAAATCACAAGAGAACGTGATGTCAGCACTTGGTGCGTTGTTATGCTATCTGCAGTCGGTTTGTCAGCTCCTTCCATGGCCTTTAATGGTACTAAATTTCAGTAGCTTAAAATCGACCGTGAACTTGTGACGTTGAAAAACTTCCAAATCTATGATCCGATCAGAAAGACATCCTCATTAGTCTTAGATGGAAAGACCTTGTTAAACCTTGAGGTACGTCCATACCACCCAGAAGACGGGTGATGGCTCTAATGGCAGCAGATTTTTGCAAATTCATATGATGGGTCCGCCGCTGGAACCCTCTTCCCAATTTTGAATCAGTGCATTACACCCTTTGGTAAGCGAATGTTGAAGCAGTGGGTTTGCCACCCGCTTGCAGATGCTGCGAAGATCAACGCCAGACTTGACGCCATTGATGCGCTTAATGCCAATGATATTTTTCGCGATGTGTTTACATCTCAGTTGAGCAAACTTCCAGACCTGGAGCGTCTGATTTCGCGAGTGCATGCTGGCAGCAGCAAGGCAATAGGTTTTCTTCGGGTATTAGAGGGTTTCGAGCGCATTCAGAGTGCCATCGAAGAAATTAAGCTCTATGGCACAGGAGAAGGGCTGATAGGCCAGCTCTTGTCGAAGATGCCTGATTTGGATGCATTGTTGAAGCCGTGGAGTACCGCCTTTGATCGCGAAAAGGTTAAAGACAATGGTGTTCTTGTCCCCGAACCTGGTGTGGAGTCCGATTTCGACGAATCTCAAGGTGTAATCGAAGATATTATTGACAAGTTGAATGTGTTGCTCAAAAAGTATATGAAAGATTTGGAGTAAGTCTTCGCTCGTACCAGTATGTTAATATGTTGGTAGCTAATTGTGACTGCAGTTGCCGGGATTTGAAGTTTGTAGACATTGGGAAGGAATCCTATACTATTGAAGTGCCCGTCAAGGCAGTCAAGGCAGTTCCGAAATCCTGGCAGCAAATGTCGGGGACTATCAAGGTTAAGCGGTTCTACTCTCCAGAGGTGCGGAAACTCGTTAGATCGCTTGATGAGGCCCGGGAAACGCATAGTCAGATCGTCAAGCAGGTGGCTGGACGCTTCTATCAACGCTTCGACCAGGATTATTCCAGCTGGCTTCTGGCCGTACAAATCATCGCCAATTTAGATTGTTTGATCGGCTTGGCCAAAGCCTCGGAGTCGCTTGGAGAGAGTTGCCGCCCAACCTTCGTTGAAGACGAGAGAACTGTGCTAGATTTTGAAGAGCTTCGTCATCCCTGTATGGTCTCGAATGTCAACGATTTCATCCCCAACGATATCAAGCTTGGGGGTAGTCTTCCGAAGATCACGCTCTTGACTGGAGCCAACGCCGCTGGAAAGTCTACAGTCTTGCGAATGGTACTTCTCCCTTTCCTCGTCAAATATGAGTGAACTGACATTTGAAAAGACATGCATAGGTGTAATTATGGCCCAGATTGGATGTTATGTCCCTTGTAAATCTGCTAGACTTACACCCATCGATCGCATTATGAGTCGTCTTGGAGCCAATGACAACATTTTTGCGGCACAGAGTACCTTCTTCGTGGAACTTTCAGAGACAAAGAAGATTCTTGCTGATGCTACTCCGCGCTCCCTTGTCATTTTAGATGAGCTTGGCCGTGGAACGTCGTCCTATGATGGTGTTGCGGTGGCGCAATCTGTGCTTCATCACATTGCCACTCACATTGGCTGTGTTGGATACTTCGCGACTCACTATCATTCTTTGGCGGCAGAATTCTCTACCCACTCCGAAATCCGCCCGTGTCGAATGCAGATAGACGTGGACAATAACATTCGGGATATTACGTTTTTGTACAAGTTGGAAGAAGGCGTTGCTGAGGGATCATTCGGAATGGTACATATGATCTTTATCCAGGCGTTAGTTGTGGCTATCTGCTGACTTTTCATCTTTAGCACTGCGCAGCAAAATGTGGCATCAACAAACGCATCATCGATAGAGCAGAGGATGCAGCTAAGCTGTTTGAACACACGTCGAAGTTGAAGGATAGTTTGGAAGCTGCTCGTGTGGGTACTTACATTCCCTTGGGCCTTCAAAGTGACATTGCGTACCTTCTCAACGACGATAACGACATTCACAAGGATGCTATGGGTGCCATCCTTAGAAGTATCGAAGTGTTGTAAATTGGATTGCATGTTTTGTTAGTTATATATTATCTGCTGGTATGGGACCATTTACTGCGAGCTTGAATGAGATTTACAAAGATATTATTATTGGTGTGGGAATTTCATAGTAATAGAGTACATTGTTCTGACAATGCATCGGTGGGATTCCTGACCTCGCTCATTGTTACGGAATACAAGATCAGCTATTTTACATGACAACCAACATCACCCCTCCCAGACACTAAGTATAGTCTGTAGACTAAGACATTAGTCGACAATTTTTATCCAGAAGAGGGAAATACCAAGAGTCACATAAGAGACGCTAACCGTTAATAGTCATCATGAAGCTGGGTTAGGGTTTGAAACTTGTGGGTTCTTGAAAAATTGACAAGTCACTACACTTGTCCAAGGCCAATTGCCTGTTCAATGTGAAGTCAAAAAAGTACCACTTAAAACATCCCATGGCTCTATATACAATTCACTGAGAAAATTATTGAAGTGACAGTTCTCCTGCGAGTCTAAGCCATCGGGAATCGTCACACTAGCTGCCGTTTAAAATTTGGTAAGTACCGTTATTCCATAAAATGGCGGGGAATTAGCCGCGTCGGAGTTAGAGTCGCCGCCGCCGCCCGCAGCGGCCCTACGTAGAGATGCCACGTCTTCAACGAACATTGTCCGCGTAGAAAAGAATATGAAAGTCTGGCTTTCGTCCTCGCGCATATATCATTCTGCACCCCACCCTCCACCGTTACCATCAACTCTCGGCGGCAATGGCAATCCAGAAGGACGTCGAAATCCTTCAGATCAGCGAGGTAAGCATATCTGAGAGTAGTTTAAAGTGAATTCGAGGAAACTGATGACAGCTGACGAGCAAATACAGCCATATCTACGATTCCCGTGCGCACTCAGCGAAGGACCTTATTATGAGGAAGATACCGGTGAGCCGAGATTCGTGGATATTATCAAGAGGGAGATCCATACAGTATCATTGAAGGAAGGCCCGGGTTCACATAAGATTGTGACCCTAGAGGATAGCGTTGGGTGAGTCTTTCTCCAGATGTTCGAGCTGTACCTCCGTTACTGGTGGAGGTTTCTCGAAGGAATGATGGGTGAGAGTCGGTGTGTCTGACGTGCATGTTACAGCATCACTGCAGACATCGAAGGACGTAGCGGCGAGTATATTGTTGCTGCAAAACGAGGGTTCGCGGTATTCAGCAAAGTAACTAGACAGTTGACATACGTCAAGAAGACATGAGGATGAGCTGGAAAAGGCGGAGAGAATGAGGTTGGTCCTTGTTTCTGAGACGGTAGTGCCATAGCTAATGGAAGCAGGTTCAATGATGGAGCCGTTGACTCTCGGGGACGCTTCTGGGCGGGAACTATGAACGAGTAGGTTATATCCGGTCTGCTGCCATGTTTCACGGTTAATGTGTTTGTGTTAGTTTTCATGAGGATGAGCTACAAGCGGAAGGTCAGTTTCCGCCAAGGAGGTCCGAAGGAAGGATGAGCAGATTTTGGGACCCGGCCCGGTCCTTTCTCCATGTCATAGCGGTGGGGACTGACCTGATAACCAGGTACCGTTTTCCGCTTGGACCCCGATTTGACGCTTCACCGGATGATCGAGAGCGTATCGATCCCAATGGGATGGGATGTGAGTAATGAAACCTTCCCTCCCCCACGCAATCGTGAGCGGGCTGACACATCTGGTAGGGAGTCCTGACGATAAAACAATGTATTCCACAGACTCACCGACCCGTAGTGTCTTCGCGTATAACTACGACGCTGAGAGTAGTGCAATCTCAAATAAACGAGTATTTTTTCAGCTCCATGACGATGAGGAAAGTGTATTGGATGGGTGCATGATAGACTTAGAGGGACATCTCTGCTGTCCACGAAGGAAGTCGCGTTATCCGAATCTCGTCACAGGGGGAGGTCGTATCGCAAGTCACTCCCGGCGTGGAGAGTCACTTGTCCTGCGTTTGGTGGACCCGACTTCAACGAGTTGTTCGTCACCACTGCAGGAATTAATGCTGGTGAGAAGACCCCAGATGGAAGCAGAGGACATAGGAGCGTGTTTAGGATCAAAACTCAAGCAACGGGCTTGAGGCCGAATAAGTTTGGCGCGTTTTCGTGGGGAGATGAATCACGGCGACGGTGATAACGGCGGACCGGCGGTCATTATTTGTGAGATTACCAAGGCTTCCATCGGGCCGAGTTAGAACATTTATGGAACTTGCTTAGGGATGAAACGAACTTTTAGAGCTGAATAAGATTGAGTCCCGATATCCTGGTTTTGGAAAACACATCTTCGCGTCAGCTGCAACCTAGATTGACGGTTGCGTAATCTGGGATGTAGTGGTTTTACATGCTCTAGCAGAGTTCATCACGACTTTATCAACATATTGTGCACTAAACTAAGTAAGATGGGCGGGAGCGAAGCGAAATTCTTCAGCGTTTAGGCGTCATTTCGGGTAAACATGATAGTTGGCTTGGAATGCACAGCTAAAGTTGTCATATATATGTAGTACGTGATAATATTCGGATCGCCCCGAGCAAGATTGAACACCGCAGGTTCTTTCGGTTCCCATTTGCTGAGGAGTGGTGGCCACAATTCCGGGGTTGTGGTGCTGCTGCAGATTTTTTGTTTGGCTGGTAATAAACAACGTCTTAGAACCCGTGAGCTGCTTATGCTTACCAAACCCTATGCCAGATGCCCAGGTATCATATCCTGGGTTCATTTATAATACCTACTCTAATGCTCGTCATAAATTAATGCAGAGCAATTTACTGTCGACGCCGACCGCTTTGACAAGGGTTGTTGCTGTTGGCATGGTGACAGCGGGAGGGGACTTTTGCTTGGTACTCTGTGTGGCCGACTCGGTCATTATCCGGGTACAGGCCTTCCCCCCTCCTTCATGAGAAGGGAATGTATGGATGGCAGTTTTGACCTTTGTTCCCTCCTGCAAGCCAGGCATCCGTGGGCAACCAGCTCGATGGATAAGCATGAATTTGCCGCTTGAGCAAAGCCATCTGCAAAAAGTCGTCTGTGCCCATCGACGCTTTTTGCTTCGGGTCGGATGGTTTGTCGTGCAGAGCGGCATTTCATACATACATCGAGTTGTGGATGTGGCATCCCCGTATACATATACCATTCGTATTCCCGCTTGCATGACACTTACCACTTACCGATCACATCCCCTCACTCAGCAAGTTATATGTTGCGGTTAGCTGCTCAGGTGACAAGAGTATCATGCACCTCCATGCCCGTAGATACCGGTGTCATGCAAAGAAGAGTTGCAGGCTGCATGGTAGGAGCACGTGCAGATTGGCAGGAATGTATGGATATTTCGACTTTGGTTGGTCCAAACGCCGATGAGTCCATCTGGACCGCACTGCCCAACTGAATTCCACCAACCCTGTAATTCGGTGTGTTTGGTAGCGTGTCGGATATCCGCGATTTGTTTTTTTTGGCACACGAAGAGTTGGGCTGGCTTGTAACTTAGCAGAAACTTGAGGGTGGGTGGTATTCCAACCCAAAGGCCTGGGGCAAGCCACTGCAATTCCGCTAGATGGTAGCACCAAGCAACGCCCCTATGGCGGCCCCCAACTCTAATTATTGTACTGGCGTAGCGGTACTGGATAGAGCGACTGCCTATCACTGGAATCCTCAGCATATTTCTTTTGCGCCGAAAGTGGCCGGAGGAAACGCACGAGGGATACTCGCTTCATCTTAGCGTGGCTCGCTCATCCCAGCAGGCTTGGATAACTCGTGTGTGGCATGGTTGTACTGCAACTGCAGAGTAGGAGGCGACCACGTCCTATCAAACTGCGTGTATGATGTATGGCATCTACCTGCCATTCGGCTCGGGAGACCGTGACATCCATCCACCCATCCATCTCTCCGTTTCGGCATTCGGATTCGACACCCCCGGATTCGGATTCGACGCGGGCTGATCAGCAGCAACCAGCATGAGGCGGGCGGCCACCAACTCCACCGCCGTGATTGGTCACCGTAATGAAGGCACCTATCATATTCGCTTATTAGACTGCGGTTCGGTCCTGCTTTTAGCGGGTAGCATGCCTTGCAGCGACTGACACTATTTCGGTGTCTGTACTCCGCCGTCGGAAATACCAGTTGCAGTTGTCTATAGGTTGAGATGATGTGGGTATCCCACCTCCTCTTGCCAGCCGTCACGCAATTCCGATAGAGCAAGGAACTGGGATAACATTAGAGTGCCCCACAATGTATGGGTTGATGGGAGAGCCTACGAGAATATAAATATGAAGCATCAATATATGTATGAAGGATGCCGTACCTTCTCAGTACGTACCGCCTGCAGCACAGCCTTCTCGGCTCTTCATGGAGAAAAATCACGGGTCGTCTAACTACCATCACGTCCCCACTGTAGCTGGTGAGGACGAATTACCGAGAAAATACTTAGGAATTAGCAACCAAAGGATAATAAAAAAAGAAACGTGGGACTTTCCCCGGTTCTTGGTGGCAGATATAGATTTAGGCATAGTCTGTCCCATGTTTTACTTTGACTTGTGTTTGTTTACTTCTTTTCTAGTGCGCTCTCTCCCACCCAGTAAGAATGGCAATTCCCAAGGCCCTGGTACTCTAGTCATGTCACGCCAATGCTAATTGCGTGTAAGCCTCCAGGGCGCGCTCGCGCATCCATTGGGTCCTGGGTGGTTGCGCCTCCGGACCCGGCAGGCGTTATCAATATCCTGACACAGTCGGCTGTTATTTAGAGCCTAGTGGGGATATGTATGGAGCTTCTGATGGGACCTTGCTCTTCAGCCCGAAAAGCCCATCTCTCTCTCTCTTTCTGTCACCGCGTGTCCTGTGCGGGTATAAACTATACCCAGTTACGACAAATCTTCAGCCTATCATCATTGCCTACAATATTCGAGCCCTAGCCAGTGGGCGCTCCAATGGTATCGCCGCCGCCGTTCTAACCAGCTTCTAGCATTTGTGGGCTAAGTATGTATATTCCTGTCCCACCTACCTCCTCATCTCTTGTCTTCCCCACCGCTGCCCTCCTACCATTTTCTTTACTGCTGCAGCTCTCTCCTCATTTACCTACTACTACCCATCAACAAACACCCCGTCATTACGGTACTTCTATCTTTGATGAGCGATGCTCCATTGTTCTCCCCAGTGTCCGCGTGAGATATCAAGTTATTTATCAAAATTTCACTGATTTATTGCTGTCCATCCACCACTATCCACCTTCGCACTTTCCCACTACCACCCCATCTCACCCGTTCCTGGAAAACCAGCAGGGCATACGTACATACGTTACATCTACTATCCCACTACATATACAGCTTACAGTTCTTTTGCGACATACTCTTTCTAACAGTCCTTCGGCTAGGGACTAGGGACTGTTCTTTGATTGGCTGTTGTACAGTAGAAGTACTTTCCGTACACAACAAGTGTCAACGTTGGCGTGCATAGCAGTTCCAGTGCATCCTCCTCTCCTCTTGCGTTCGCCGGATTCTTTTGGGCGTCGGGAGGAAGAGGGTCGATGTGCTGCACTTTGGAAGCTTGAGGAACGAAGCACCTCCATGTCGCAGAACAAATCTGCTACACGGAATTCGGCTTCACCTCAGGATCATGGCTCTAGCTCGACGGAGAACTTTCGCAAACCCCAGCAACAACAGCAGCAGCAGCAGTTTTCGGGATATGTTGCTGGTACTACGGCTTCTTCTCCCACCACTGCACCGGTATCGACAAATACATCATTTGCTTCACAAAACAGCACAATATCTGGTCCTTCAACGACAGTAGGAAGTCCAGGCCCGACTACATCATCGGTTTCAACAAGACCGAGAGATAAGGGGGCACTGGACGTGAACACGATTTTGAATCCTTCCCCACAACGGCCGCGGAGGCCTCGAGTAGCGCCTTATAATGCGTCCCGTCGCCCAAGTTTGACGCAATACAGCTCGCCACAATCACCATCAGGACCATCACTTGGTGGTGGTGGTGGTGGTGGTGGTGGGCATAGACCGCTCCAATCACCGGCGCCATCCCCGGTTGAAATTGGTGGAGATGCCGAAACAACAGCAACATATCATGGAATTTCGGCTAGCGCTTTGAGACGGGCACCGTCAGTTCCAACTCTGACCAGTCCAGGTCCTTTGCGAGCCCAACCTCGACGCAGCCTTCCAGTCATCAACGCTCAGACTCATCCGTTCCCTCGGCTGTCGAGTCCTCGAGACTCTCCTGCTGCACATTTGGAAGCCCTGAATACTCCCCCACCATCCAGCCTTCCCCCCCCTTCTCCCGCCCCGCAACAGCCCCAAACGCAACAGCAGCAACAGCAGCAACAGCAGCAACAGCAGCAACAGCAGCAGCAGTTTCAAGGTGCTAGTTATGCTCCACTTGGATATGCACCAGGATATACTATGGGAACACCTCATTCCTCGGCTACCGCAAGTCCCTTACCTGCTTACGGTGGATTTAGCAGTGCTCCGGGTTTTGCAACACACCCAGCAGTCACTCAACCTATCTATCACGCACAGATGCAACAGACCCTTGGAGGATCGATGATCCAGCACGTTGGACATTATGGGATGGGGATGGCTTTGGAGCTTCCAGGAGGTCACGGCTTTGTTCCGGTCTCCCTCGACACAGAATCAGGGGGCAAGCTCAGGTCAGAGAAACGGCGGAAGAACGCAGAGGCATCGAATCGGTTCCGCAAGCGGAAGAAGGAGCGAGAGGTGCAGACGTCCCGGCGGGTGGCAGAGCTGGAACAGAAGCTGAAGAAGGCGGAGGACGAGCGGAGCTACTACCAGCGTGAGCGCAACTTCTTTCATAATATCATCGTCCAGGCACGGCAAAACGGAGGGCGCTTGCCACCATTACCACCGGAGATGTTTCACCCCGAAAATGAAGAGAATAGTGTGTTTGGAGAGAGAGGGGGGGGGGTGGAGGAGGAGCGTCATCGTCATGATCGAGCTGCTGCTGATGCGGGCAGATTGGGGTCGACAGCGGGACTTCCAGCACCGCTGGGGACTCGAGGAGGATTGGAATTTGCACCACCACCACCATCTCTACCACCGCCTCAACCACCCGGAACGTTAGGAAGTAGCAGCAGCGGGGGAGGTCCCAGATTGCCTCCGCAGAGTCCACGGACCGGAAATTTTACCGCACCAACGCCCCAGTTCCACCACCATCAACAGCAACAGCATAATCAGTATGACCAGCAGCAACCACAGCAACACCAACTTCAACAACCACCACACAGCAGCAGCAGCAGCAGTATTGATCAACAACAGCAGCCGCAGTACCAACAGCAGCAAACACACCATCTTCCACCCCTCCAATCCCACATCCCTCACCATTCGCAGGCAAACTACGCTATACACCAGCAAGAACCACAGCCTCCACCCCCCCGCCGGGGACGCGGCGGCCGTGGACGAGGACGTTCAGCCTAAAGTTCTCGTCTTCGTGCTGGTGATTTATTTATGTCCATTTCCTTTGTCTTACGTCCTCATTTCTCTCTTTCCCTTGTGCAAGTGGGCCTTATTTTCAGCCGGCCACTTACTCACCAATCACTCGTTTAAACGACCTTTTTTCCTTTGTCTCTGGTTTAACCGGCGCGCTGTTTTTATGTTGATGTTTATGTGGTGGGAATTCGGGCCGGCGGCCGGGTGGTAGGTATATCTCGTTTTTTTTTTCCGTTTTTTCTTTGTTTCCCTTAGATACAGGAGATTGTAGCAATACATAACGGAGCTTTGTTTTTTGGGTTTTGATTTATTTCCTTTGGTCTGTCTTTTACGGGTAGGGGGATGAAATCCCCTCTGTTGATACGCACATTTTACCCTTTTTTTGGAGCTGGGGGTTGTGCATTTGAAATTTTTTTTACTATTCAGCTGCATCATATATTCAGTTCGGTGCGCGGCGGTACCGGTGAGGGGCGTTGAGTTGATGTTATGTTGTGTATTTTTTTTTTCTTTAGTATATAAACTCTACTTTTTTCGTAGCTCTTTATGGCAGGCGTTTTCATCATATGTGCAAATCTCGTAGCAAGTACTTTATGTTAAATATACTTTATTATTATCGCACGGTATACCGATTTCGTTCATTCCGGCTGTACGTTGTTTGTAGTTACCGAAGTGATGTTTTGGAACAGGAAAAAATCCGCTTAATTGCTGTGTTCGCTTCCGAGAACCAGGTTTTGGGCTTTTTTTTTTGCGTTGTGTTCTGCATTAAACACATAAATTGGCGAGTTGGGTTGGGAAAAAAGGTGTGTTTGCTTTTTTTTCTTTCTATTTGAGCCCATTGCATATTAGATGTTTCTGTGGGTCCCAATCCAAGTGATGGGGTTTTCTATTATTACATAAGAAGCAAGATTCAAGGTTTGTGCAGGGAAAGGGCGCTTCATGGAAATACGGGATATAATTCATAATCTTAGAATTAAGTATGTACTCTACCTGGGCTTGTATCAAATCAACGCATCGGGCTGTGGGTATCATATCAAAGAATCAATATCCAATCTTCCAGCACTGCGGATTCATTGTTTCTCCTCCTCCTTCCCCTCCAGTCCCAAGACAAAATCCCAGCACACCTTCGGCACCTCAGAAACACTGAGACGACCCTGTTTCAGCAGTGGCATCATCGCCAACGGTTCGCCGGTGCCAGCATATGTCTTCAATTCGTGCAGGCCGATTGTGCGCGCGAACTTGCGCACGAACGAAACATGGACCAAGAACCATTTCGGAGCCGCAGGATCGGATTTGGGGTCGTAGTATGGTTCGCTGGGGTCGAATGCCGTCTCGTCCACTGATGCTGAACAGACCACCCGCATTATCCCTACTATACCAGGGGTCTTGCAGTTGCTGCGGGAGTTAGACTGACGTTTGGGGGCGGGAAGGCTGGCGTACGTTACCTGTGGTAGAAGAAAGCGAGGTCTCCTTCTTTCATGGATTTGAGGTTGTTGCTGGAAGTGAAATGCACATGTCAATTTCGGGAGATGCCAGATTCAGTCGGAAATCATGTATGTACTCACCGTGCTCCGTAGTTTCGGACTGAATAAAACAAATAATTATCAATCTTGTATCCGAGTAGTAATCATCTATTTTCGAAGAAAAAATAAAAATGTGAAATTTCGACGCACCTCCATCCCAAGCTTGCGGCTCGTCGCAGGCCGCAAGGTCATCTATTGAGAATTTGACATCCTTCCCTTTCTCGATACGCGTCTCGGGCTCTGCTTTCATGAGCCAATATCTCCTAGGCTCTAACTCTTCTTCATATCCTGGTTTTGCCTCCTCCTTTTCCTGCCCAGACTCATTCTCTGTTGTCTTCGTGTGGGGCTGTGTGACGGGTCTCGACTCTGCTGGTTCCGATACAACGGATGAAAGTCGCACCGATTCACGACCGGCAGTGGCTGCTCGCGCACTAGAACGGGTGGCGTGCTTCTTTGCGGCATGTGCAGGCTGAACAGGAGGCGACTCGACCGTGGTTGAGAGCGTGCGTTTACGCGGCATGGCTGATGATTGGATTCTGATGGCGGCGGCGGCGATGTTTTGGTGAAGCGGCAATGGGCACAACAACGCGTGGGCGCTGATAAGTGTGCATGTCGCTTGTCTGGGGGAGCTAAGCGAAAGCGAGTGAGCAGCATGGCATGCGTGATGTGATGGGTGGGAACTGACATCCGGCCGACGACCCATGCCATGGCCAGCCCTGCGACAGGTCTCAGCCTGCGGCAGATGGAGGTGTTCGTGATGATGCTAAGTTTGATGCGATCGGATCCTGCGCGTCAAAATTTGCCGCTGCCGACAGTTCCGGTGGAAGCCAGCCTCCAGGCGGGTGGTGGCAGATCACTTGTCCCACGATTTCGCAAGCGCTATGTATGTTCTGATCCATATCGGCGCTGTTGGATTCCTCATCGCTGCCATCCCATACGTGCGAATCTTTCGCCTCAGCCAGCTGCATTAGGGTGCTCTACCAACTTGGCAGCTCCCTTTTACCAGTCCGAATTTCAATATTTAATCTCGTCACACTAGTGAGCCCTGCTTGGAAGCGAAAAGCGGAATTCCTCTTCTTCCATTGGCCAGAAAAGCAAAAAGGCTGGCGCTTCTAGTCCGCTATGATGGGAATGGAATCAACACCGAGGCCACGGTTCATTAAACCCCATTTTTTCCCGGGTCTCGAAGATTTGTTGGTACGAGCACGCACACATACCAACTCGGGTCCGGCAGTAGACAAGGTCAGACATTCCATACCATTTACGGTAATAGAGTCTTGCACTTGCTCAGCAACGCAGGGTTGGTATTGAACCAGGGGGGTGGAATAAAAAAGCTGAGACACAAGAGTCAGTGCGCTACTGGATTTCTTTTTTGCGTATTCCCCAGAACGTCGTGTGGCGTTTTCTTACTAGTTTTGTACAGCTCATTCCCCAAAATGGGCCTTCCGATCTGCTTTTGGCGTTAACTGTGAGTTGTTGCATCACCTTTTCTTACATCATATGCATTACCTGGGTTTCATTCCGCCCCTAGTGCCACATGTAGAGATACTTCCTGCGGGAGTCTTTTGAGGCGGATGGTTCGCCTCATGTAACTGGCTTATGTACCTCCCATAGCGTGGACGAAGGTACTAGGAACATACATGAAGAGATCCGGAGATGGCGATGATAACGATATGTAGTAGGACATAGTGGCATGTAGGTGGCTTGAGGTAGCGAGTTTCGAATTGAGACACAATTGCGGGGTGGCCGCAATACCAACCCCAACGCGCTCGGAAGGACCGTGTGCTCTCGAACCGGTGGGGAAGAGGGAGGGGGGATGGACTTTCCCATTATTTTTACCCCGTTTTCATGTGACCCACTAGATGAGAAAGTCACACATAAAACCCGTGACATGCCTTATATGCAATCGCCAATCATACCAAATCATCCCACGATACTGCTCGTAAGTATCTTCGTTCGAATGAAGTTCTTGGGGAAAATAGGATTAGATCGGGTCCAAAGCGTTCGTTTTGCTGTGATACGTGGGAGGATGAGAAGAAGGCGCATGCATGTGTGGGGATGGATGGATAGGGCTCTCTTGCCGTCTATCACCATCCACCACCACCACTACCACTTACTATCGACCGATGATCGTAAGAACACGCAGACCACATGGTGCGTACTTGTCAATATGGGCATGCGCTCCTCCTGATGCTGTGCAGCAGGTAATCGAGATGACAAATGTCGGCACTGACGGGATGAGAGGGCGAAAAGAATGAAGACAAATCACAACAGGAGAGAGAGGCATTCCTAGTCCAATCATTCAATAGTTCCATAACTTCGGGCTCTCTCTCTCGGCGTGTCATGTGTGAATCATCTCCATGCTTCTTCAGCTTCAGCGGCGGACCAATGATATCCCCGCTTCAGACGGTTGGGCGGGCTTTGGGGGGGGTGGTGATTACTTTGTACTCCTGCAGTCTTCATTTCGTGCAGCAGATAACTCTGCCCAAAGCAGTTGCGTGTTTTCAATTCATGCCTCAACGCCCTCGCTCTGCAGCATCTTCGCCATCGTCTATGTTATGCTTACCCACCTCCGCCGCCAACATCTGCGGCGCCTCATCTGATCCGATTTTCTCAGGGAGCATGTGTGTTCAGGTGCTTGAATTCCCCTCAATCTTCCAGGGTGCTTTTCCGAGGTGGTGTGTGATGATCGTGGTGGCGGTTGTGGTTGTGATCGTGGTGGTTGCAGTGGGGGAGTGCTGCTAACGGGGTAAACAAAGTTACTCGATGCGAACCAAAAAAGCATCAATATCGACCTCCGCACAGGTTATCCGTATCCACCTCTCGATATTATCATGCTCTCCTAAGGTGCCCGCTTAACTCTGGCGGTTATCAGAGTTGTCGTGGTTTCTGCAAATTTTCAGTTGTGATTTCTCAGTTGTGAGGGTTTTTTGAAAACCCCCACTACTCACTACCACACGACAACAAGATCCACCACCACAAAACTTCGGAAAGTTCATATTTCGCTAATTGCATGGAACTGAATCCCTCAGGAAACCCAACAGGGTCATAAATATGTTCTTGTACCGAAAATTCCCACAAAGAGATAGATTTATCAAATGTCAAAACCCGGTGGGTTAACCGTTCAAATCCTCCCTCCCCATCACAGTTTCTGCTGCCTCATTCTATGAGAAGGCTGGGTTTGAATAACTCATCCTGATGACAGGACCCTAACTACCGCAGACGATATCTTAGCCAACGACTCTGGCATCCACTATCCATCACTACCACGGCAGACATCCACTTCCTTCCCATCCACTCCATACGAACTCAATTCAACCTCTTCAGATGCGTCGAAGGCTGGACGATTTTGCACAGATGCCGCCCGTTACAGAGACCTCTGGTTGGTTGGTTCGTTATAATCATATGGTATTCGGCCGACAGAGACTTGCGGTGTTAAAGATGTCTCACGGGAAACACAACCCAAGCCCAGATCGTTCATCAAACATCCATCAATCCATCAGGAAGTTGTCTTCTACACTGGCTCGTTGTTCCAAGCTGTCTCCAGGTGCATCTGAGCCCCGGAGAGTGCTTTACTTGCCAGTGACGCCCATTCTCCGCCCCCAAAGAGCTTTGCGTACCATCTCTCCCTTCTTACCTTTGCACTTTACCTTGGCTTTGATCTACCATTTGGATGGTTCTGTCGTTGGTATTAACTTCAGTTAGTACAAACCCTGGCTGAAACCTACGTTGGCCATTGATGAGAGCCGTTGGTGAGAGAAACAGTATCAACACAATGTGTTTAGGCCTTGACGAAGTGGGAATATTCTGGCTCTTCAAAAAATTGTGGTGGCGACGCAGAGAGTTTATAAAATAGCATCACATTCTGCTGTTTGTACTGCGATTCACAAGTTATGATTCGTATCTATTCATAAACCCATTGACTGCATTGTGAACTTCCCACTCGAGCAAAAGTGATGTCTCCACTATTCCAAGAAGAGCTTGACAACAACCTCATTGCTCCATCTCGTCCTCAGCCCCAGCTCTTTCCAAGCAGCTTTAATATCCACCTCCAGGACCGCTGGATCCTTCCGGCTCTTTGTGACCGTATACACTGGCACAGGAGTCCCTGCAATAGTGACGAACAAGTCATCGATCTTCCTTGTTTTCAAATCCGAGATGTAGAAGCCTGCACAATGTCAATTTTCGTCCCGATTCAACCGAGGATTTAACCAAGCGTAATGAGATTGCGGCATACCAAGAACACCCAACGCCTTCACCGTGACCGATACAGCAGTTAACTGCCCATCATCCCCCACTAGCGAATCTACCACCCCCGCAGCGCCAGTAAGTTGAGAAACCAGCCCCAACACACCGACCTCGAACGCTCCCCTTCTATGCACCGGCACCGCGCTAAGAAACTCCCACCCAGCTGACGCAAGGGTGAGGGATACCAGAGTGTTATCTGTCGCCGTCGTAGCCGGGCCAAAGACCTTCCCAGTGCTCTGTTGGCGGACTACATAGGCAGTTTTCTCTCTCAACCCTTCAAACTCAGTGAGGGAGATGAGATCTGAGTTTTCGTTGGAGGAGACATTGAATACCGCAAGCATGGAAGTACCGCCAAAGACGTTAGCGAGCTTGAGGAGACGGTTGCCATTGTATGGAATATAGGGGTCGAGAGGCAAACAGAGTCTAGAGGGCCGGAGGGCGATTAAACAATCAGGATCACGGACCGAAGCCGCAGACATCTGATTTACGAGATGGCCAGAGTGGCTGTCGGGTGAGTCGGTGATATATATTGGACCTCCGGAGATGCAGCGGCCTGCAGCATGGACCCCACCGTACACTGGCAGGCTTGTTTGGAACATGTCCCAGTCCGGCAAGCAGTTGAGATGAGAGGTGAAGATGTTATTCATGGCGTTACAAAATACATGCCATAGGTGAGAGTCCGGTATGTCGGGGTAGAAATCTAAAAACTTATCAGAATGTACAAACTCCCTGGATGGTGATGCCCATCCTTACCATCTGAGTTTCGAACCAGGACCGTTGGACCGTTCTGCTGTAGCAGAGAATGAAAGAAGATCTGTGGGACCTGGGCCATACAATAGATCACTCTGCCCGAAAAATGCCTCAACCCGTTTCTTTTGAACGCATCTTGATATGCGTGACAAAGTCTCTTTCGATCAACCGCATTGTCAAACTGGGTGAGTGATGATTGGACATCGCACTTGATCGAGTCAATGCCACTGTCTCGAAGAAACCTATAGAAGTCGTTGTAGAGACGGTCGATGTCAGTTTCATCCACCAATGTCACATCCGATCCTCCGCGGAATTTTATGGTGGTGGTTGAATAGTTTGCGGCAATCCAACCCCAGCGCAACGTTAGCAAAGCCCCGTACAGACACGAGTAGAGCATACTCTGGAGATATTCCTTCCCAGTAACCTATCACAGCGTGCCACACGGCAATGTGTTTGATGTGTTTGAATCGTCGACGGATTTCAGAAGTCAACCCTTTTAAGCCATTCGGAAAGTATTCGTTTGCTTCGAACTTTTCCCAGCGCATCTTAATATCCAATGATTGCCAGTTGTCGTCAATTATAACAGTAGTTACGAAGATCCCGTTGTCGTGGAGGTCTTGCAGAGAGTCAAGTACACGATCTTGAGTGAGTTCTCGCCCAAGTGAATTCCATGTGCAGTATCCCAATCCATCATACCATGATTCCCGCCATAAAGGCTCCATCTCCGGCGGAGCGGTGGCCTCCGTAATTCCAGATTGTGATAGCAACACCCGTGCGGCGTAGAATGCCGCGTCAACGGTGCTTTGCCAGTCAAGACCTGTGGAGACGAGAGCACGATGAACTTGTGGTTCTCCACTGTCATTTAGGGACTTCAACACAACTCGACCCCTGTCAGAGCATATATATGTGGTGGTGGATCGCAATCCTGATATCCCAAGTACAACTACGTGGCGGCCGTCGGAGCGTAAGTACCCCATTATAAGTGCATCAGAATCAACCACAAACGTCTCAGATCCCTGTCGAGGACCCATCCAAGGAACTCGTATTCTCACCTATGTTCTTCGCATTAGTATTACTGCTACAAGTAAAAGGGGTGGCTATATCAACCAAGGCATAGAAATGTTCCATTGCTATCGGCATTCCAATGCTAGCTCTACTCCATTCATTGTGCAAGGCCGGAGCAGTAGCCGATACGTCAAAAACATCAACGCCCGGAGTTTGGCTAGCAACAGGTTTCGCAGAAAACCCAGCGTCAGGCTCAGAGAAAAGCCCATCAAAGGTGATTGAAGCAGCCACCTTCGGTTGGCGAAAGATTACCTGACCGTCTTCGGCATGTGTTTGATCGCGGATCCAGATCCAGGGACTGTTGATATCGTGTTTGAAGCGCAGGGTGAACTTGTAGGGAGACGGATTCCTGGGATGGGGTAGGTTCAGGGTGTAGATGAGCTTCTCTAGTCCCACATTCTTGCTTGCATCATGAACCTGGACCCCGTGGTTTAGATAACGGCACGGTATATGAGGTTGGGCTTATGCGCCATACTGTGAGCTCTGCAGCCGACGCCCGAGCAAAGGCAGCTGATTTCCACTCGCAATCCTTGCGCCCATACCACAGCTCCATAATCCAGTCATTACTCGCTTCGGTAACTTCAAGCGCAGCTATAAATCGAACCTGAGGAATCCCAGTGTTAGCAATATCCAGGCCAGATTTTTCTTGATTCCTACCGCATCACAGGAGCTCTCTCGCACAGTGCTGGTTCCCAGAGGAGGTGAAACCCAAGCATTGACATCTTGAACGGTCAGAAATCGAACAACTCCGCTGGAGATTGCATAAGCTTACACATTGTTCAGGTCTTTAGGCGTTGTAGCTGCTGTGTTGTGTTGTGTTATGGAGTTCTGTTCAATGCTGTGTCGATGTGAATAGAGTTTGAATTGGGAGAATTTGAACCCTGTAGATGCAGCTGCAGGGACAGAGTTCGGCCCTGAGGACGTATCACGACGGGTATAACAGGTCAGAAGACATATTGCATGCATACAACGGAGGTCTTGGTATAGCCCCGCTTCTGAAAATTACCTCTCCACCATAAAAACAGTTTGTTAGTAAAGGATATTGTAGGGGAGATTTATATATAAGGCTTTGAATTCCTGAGTGGTTTAAAATTTTGATAGTGTTTTGGGAGAGGTTTTGAGATGGTCAATACCAAGAAACACCAATTTGTACGCTCATTTTAACCCAAAAATAGGAACCAATAATACAAAATCGGCCATATATCAATAACGCCGAGTAATTCTTCAGGTCGGTACTAGGCCTCACGGCTACGACCACGTTCAGAACTATCAACTTCTTCCCTAGCATATTGTGACACTTTTTTCTCCCTCAGCCAAGGTGCCAATTCCAACGTCACTGGAATAAGGGGTGTTACATAGGATACCGAAAGCAGCAAAAACCCCGCCTGAAGTTTAGAATTGTCTCTGCGTTGTTTGTTTTTCGAACATGTGTTATCCTACAAAGACGTATGTAACCCGCCTGCCTTTTAGCTACATATCTAGGGAGACGGTTAGCCATTCCGATAGATGCCAATCTTATTAAGTAGCAAACTTGAGCTTGTCCGTCAAACCAAGAGATGGGGCCTTAAGGTTACCGTTTAGATATGAGCTCATCTCTTAAAGCTCACATCCCCAGAGGACCAAGGGTTTGCCGAAATCTGGCAAGCTAAATATTTGCTGACCCGGTAGATAGTTGTAGTCCGGCATCTCCTAGGTCGATCTACCTATTCCAACAGCGGCAGTCTATATCTGGACGGTCTGCGGATTTATTAGTCGACCGGCGGTTGGACTGGCTGCTTCCAAATACCGTTAATCCAGTGCAATTGACTATTGTCTTTGGACAAGACACCACTAGCACCAAAATCAATTAAGATACGTTGGCAGAGAATCTCGCAGAAGCCATGGTAGTTATTGACTAACGAAGAACCAGCACTGCAAGTTGCCATGGAGAGGAATAACTGCCCTACTTCCACTGTACCCTATTTCCACTGTATCGCCAGAGAACTGCGGCTCGTTTGGTCAGGCAAATCTCGAACAAAACTACGCAATTATCTGTGAACTTGGGTTTCCTTGACTAAGGCGAACTGTATCACATCATTTCCACCGGAGCTAAGTGACCGTACGCTGTATTTATCGAGCGTGGTCTAGACATGGCAGAACACTTTTAGTCATGTTTCTCAGCTGTTCGTACCTAAAATTTGGGGAAACTTGTTAGCAGGCGACGCTCCTGAAGTCACACCGAACCATGCGGGTGGATTGAATTCCAGACTCTCAGTATGATCAGATGGCAGATATTGGTCAAAACATGTTAAGACGACTACTGGGGGTCACATAGACCGACATTTCCATCCATGACTTCGGCCAGGACCAGCAAGGATTTATATATTTTTCTCTTCCCTCCAATTATCGATCCGGTGTTAATGATTTCTCAGATTCGACTAATATCCATAGCCGCAAACTTGGCAGACTATACTGCGGTAGACTACAGAACTTCAGTGTCACTCAATAGAACAATTTTGTGACTCCACATTAAATATTTCCAAACTTCTTAGTGCAAGTGTTAACATAGAGGTACAACTTTGCGGGCTTTGCTATTGTCTTTGTCATCATGCTGGGTTGTCCAATTGATATATTTTCACCAGTCTGGTGTGGCTAATACGGTAAACAAAGACTCTATAGTACTGTGTTCTACAGCACGGTGTTAAGGAGCGTCTTCTATCGGTATCCATTCGCTCATAAAAGGCTTATTGGTGTTTCTGTCATGAAGATGATAAAGAAGTATATGATATGTAGCTTTTAAGCTTGGCGATGACGCATTTTGGCGTGATCTGCGCAGGGTTCTTTATAGAGCTCTAAGTGACAACGACCTGTTAACACTAACCATTGCTCTAGCAACTCCTTTTTGATAAAGTACCTGTGCCTCCACGTCTCGCTCTAATCTGCTCCCACCCTCATTATCGAAGGGATTTGCGCCCTCGAAACCTCAGATTCGGCTTTCGACAGCCTTCTGCAAATCCAAATGGGCAAAAGAGTGTAAATAAATAGGTTTCGAGTCTTGGTGTTTACAGCACCCATGAACTTTGGTGTCTATAGCATCAGCTTAGTGGTTTGAACCCTGGTATTTACAGCATCCGCGAACTTTGGTGTTTACAGCACCAACTTGAGGGTTTCGAACCCGGGTGTTTATAGTATCTGGTATCTATAGCACCATGAACTGCCGGCTATGTTAGCTACCGGTTCTTTGTTTATTGGAAGGTTCGAACCCTGATAATGCAAGATGGGGTTCCCAGCGGTTAATCAGTTGAACTTGCATCATAGCTGTCGTCCCGGACGAGTAGGATTCCGACTATATTCATCAATGTCGATCTGAACGACCCTGATATCTCGACTCCAGACACCGATGGCCCGCCAACTTCTCTATTCAGGGATGTTGCGTACTTAGCCTGCCCGCGGGTATTTGTGTTTAGCAAGGTTGCTTTGATCTTCGTGGTGTGTAGCATACCTTAGTGCCGATACGGTAAATGTAAACATGCTTCTACGAGACTTTATCGGCTTTCTGGCTTCGCAAAGTCTTCGCAAAGTTTTCGCAAGTATTTTGGATATACTGCAAGTAGGCTTTAATGGCAAAGTGTCGTAGAAGTCTTTACGTATCGACACTAAGGTAGAAGTAGCGATTGGATACGTGGAGTTCCTAGTGCTAAGGGGAAAATGTACGACATCTCCCAGTTTTTTTTCACAAGGAAAACGATATGGATGCACACCTGGAAACCTTCCCCCTCCCCCGCAAGAACGACAATTGCGAGTGATGTTACATGATCTTCAAAAAGAACAGTCGCATCGCAATCATGAAGGAAAGCCTACCAGCCAATGGATACAGGGAGGAAGTATTGATCGAGTGTAAATGAAAGGCAACCTCGGTAGTAGAGATCATTTAGTTCGCGACATTGGCGTTTCGGCAAGGGATCTTGAATCCCAGCTCTTTTTCTGCGTGGCATTAGGGATGTCAGATGTTAATCACAGACATTTGCCGAGTCCACAGACAGATAGCTTCTGATAAGAGTCCGTGAATTTTGATGAGAGAATCATTCGTGACAATAAATGGCAAGAATTGTGACAAGACATGATATGACGAACCTACGCGGCATCGTGCGAGTTTACTCCTAGTCGAGGCTAGAAACCACCTTTTCGTGCCGCTCCGAGGAACGGATTCGGCATAAATTTCGGGTATATAAGAGTACGTGGGCTCTAGCTATGCAAGTGTGCGGATGCTTTGGATGGACATCGCATGACGTTAGATATTGCAACGATAAAGTATCTCATGATAAGCGTTAATCACTGCTGTCTTGTCTGTTTCTGCACATGGAGCTTATTCGAGTATGTTGTGACAGGTGCAAAGAACTACGTTGATGTGGTGAGAAACCATGATTCATTAACGATACAAACGAAGGTCTGAATTCTGATATGACCTAACTACTTCGCTCGCCGCAGTTTCGTATGTGTACTATACTCCGAGACTACACTCACCGTTGCCTATTCTGCAGCTATTAGAGCATAGTGCCGAGATTCACTGGAAAAAGCACAAGTCAGAAGACATGAACTATAATACAGCATTCGATCAGTGGACTTACCATAGACGGCTTTAGCGTTAGTATAGTTAATAAGTGCATACTCGCCGCACTCCCGCCCAATACCTGACTGCTTCACACCGCTAGAGTACGTTTAATTAGCAGTTGGATATCATAAACTGTCACAGGACTATGCAATTACCCAAAAGGTACCCCAAAGTGTGCATCATTCGAGCTGCAGCTGATTAACTATGGACAATCACAATATCCTACGGGGAATTATGTATACCTATTGATCCAGACCATGCCCGACTCAATCTTGCCAGCCACAACATGAGCCCGGGTGATATCCTTGGTAAACACAGCAGCACCAAGACCGTAGGTTGTTGCGTTGGCCCGCTTAATAGCTTCCGCTTGTGTCTTGAATTTTGTGATAGCGACGAAAGGACCAAATACTTCCTCCTGGCTAAAATACTGGTTAACACTTGATAGGTATTGCGACTATCGGATGAACGTACCTAATGGTGTGGTGGTCCTGAAGGCTCTAGTCAATACAGTGCGGGTATGTTATATGGGTCGAACGTACCTCGACATCCTTGAAGACCGTTGGCGAAATCAAATTTGTCCCAGGCGTCGTTCCTCCGAGGACAAGCTTGGCTCCCTCAGCCTTACCTCTCTCAACGTATTTCATGACCCTTTCAAACTGGAGCTTAGAAACCTGAGGGCCATGCGATGTTTTTTCATCGAACGGATCGCCCACGACGCTAGCTGTGGTGGTAAAGTCAATGAGCTTTTGAATAAACTTCTCATAAATGCTCTCGTGCACCAAGATCCTTGATGTCGCGCAGCACACCTGGCCTGAGTTGCTCATGATTCCAACGTGTGCCCATTTAACTGCTTGTTCGATATCCGCGTCCTGGGGAGTCAGAACTTCCAAAAGAGTAAACATCCACAAAGAAAACTCACTTCAAAAATCATCAAGGGCGATTTCCCGCCCGTCTCAACAGTACTTGCAGTCCGTCAGCGAACATTCATGCTTATTAACAACACACGTCGCATCAATGGGGGATCTACATGTTCTTGAGGTTTACCGATGCGGCTTTCATGACTGCCCGGCCAGTGAAAGTAGAACCCGTGAATGCGACTTTGTCAATACCCTCATGTGAAGCTATGGCAGCACCGGCAGTCTAGATTCATTAATTCCTTTGGCTGGGGAAGTGATGACAAGCATTCGACGCCCACCTTTCCGAAGCCAGAGATAATATTGACAACACCAGCAGGGAAGCCGGCTTCCTTAATGAGTTGACCTAGGAAGAGAACTGAAAGGGGAGACTGTTCAGAAGTCTTGAGTACAATTGTATTGCCTGTGGCTAGTGCTGGGCCGAGTTTCCACGCGGCCATCTATGAATATGTTAGGCATGAGCCGCGATGGCGATAGCATAACGAACCAGTACTACACAATTGTCAGTAAAAGTCGGCATTTCACATATTGTGGAACATACAGGGAAAATTCCATGGGATAACTGAATCTAGAGTTAGCACAAACTCTTTCACCATCGGGTAGAATCCCAAAACGTACTTTGTCCGCTGCAGCGCCACGATTAGTTAGTAGTAATCATTGCATTGAAAAGAACCTAACACTCACCACACGCCAATCGGTTGATGTAGAGTATACACCAACTTCGAAGGGCCAACATCGATCGTCTTCCCTTGAAGATAATCAGAGCGCGTTGTGCTTCAAGAATGCAGCCGGCACATACCTGTAACTTTGTCGGCCCATCCCGCATAGTATCTACTATACTTTAGCCATGCTATAATTCCTTCCTTAAATCGGTTGTATACCTGAAAGTGTTGATGCTTTCCACCAGGTCAAAGGTCTTGGTCACTGTGATTGGCTTTCCCATATCCCATGTGTCCAATGTGGACAGAACGGTAAGGTTCTTCTCAACAAGATCGGCGAGTTTGTGTAGAAGTGCACCACGGTTGACCGGTTCTTCAAGTTCGTCAGTTTCTGAAAGCTTAGAGAACGTGCGATGATCGAACCAAGTTCACACCACTCGGGGTTTTCGAAGGCAGTGCGAGCTGCTTTGACAGCCTCATCAACGTCTGGGGAATCGCCGGCGTAAACCCGAGTAATTTCCTTGTCATCACTACAAGCAGTATTCGTCAATACAGTGCCTAGAGACCTCACCGAGACTTGGCTTACATTGGGCTGACAGAGCTAAGGGTTTCTCCGGACTTTGACTTTACAAACTCGTTGTTGATGAAGAGACCTGCACCATGTTTCTCATTAGTATTGAAGTTTGCTCGTAATAGCCCGAAGCATGCCATACCCAATGGCTGGTTCCACTTTGTGCCGTTAGGAGCCGTAAGCTCAGCGAAGAGGGGTAATTCTTGTTCAGACATCCTGTAATTTTGTAATTGCAACTTCGCAGTTGTTCGAGATTGTTTTTGTACGTGTACTGCGGGAGAGAACACTGCGTGGCGGCACGGAGATTGGATCAATGTTTTGTTTGTTGTTGTTGGAGCGGGGCAAAAGCAAATTGTCCGGGCTCTACTGTGACGAGAGAGCAGATTTATAACATTTATGGCTGCAAGTTGCAAACAGGTGTTCCAGGGTGATAGCGACGCAGATCGCTGCATCGAGTCAGGATTTGCGACACTTTTCCGGCTGTCTTTTACTGCTTCTCGTCCGGCGGGTTGCTGCGGCATATCTCCCGAGTCTTCCCCACATGCGGCGCGAGAGGGTCACAGGGCCGGAAACTACAGAAAGCTAATTTTACAAAGCAAAGAATCAACTCATTGCCAAAAAGCCTCGAGGTATTTGCTCTCTTCGAGGGCATGTCTACTCATTCCTTGGCTGGAAGATTAAGCAAGGCTACTACCAAGTTGGTCAACAAGCTGGGGAATACAGCCAAAGTCCGCAAGGCGACAATGCTTTTGGAAAGACAAAGAAAGGGAGGGTCTAACTCGCATTAGTGGGTGTAGCTTTCTTATGAGGCTTCCCGCCATTCCTTTTCGTATTGTTCCACATGCTACAACATCTTTGTGATAGGATTTTCGCCTTGAAACAAGATGCCTGTGCTATGCTTAATCAAAGAATGATTAAGTATCAAGTGGCTTTATCTGGGCAATACCTATAAAAGATGTCGAAATAAAGTTTTTCCGAGTGATCGTTGATCGTCTAAAGTTACTTAGTCATTAGCCACATCAGACCCTTGTCGAGCCAACGTCATGATCGCGGCTGTGCGTAAAACCACCACTTGCCTGCAAGAATTTGATTTGATCCCCCTCCAACACCAAACAACATCACCTCCGGTACCAACATCAAACTTGAAACGTCGCGATGGTTAAGGAAACAGAGTACTACGATGCGCTTGGAGTCAAGCCGACCGCCACCGAGCTCGATATCAAAAAGGCGTACCGAAGGCTCGCTATCCAGCACCACCCGGATAAGAACCCAGGCGATGAAACGGCGCATGCTAAATTTCAGTCGGTAAGGTTCGACCATTTGTTTTTGCTCTTGTACCAGCGGGACTTGGAAAATCTTTCCGCTAATGCTCCCTAGATCAGCGAAGCTTATCAGGTACTGAGTAATGAAGACCTGCGCAAGCAATATGACCTGCATGGAAAAGCTCGAGCTGTCCCTGATTCTGGTTTTGGTAAGAATAAATCGAGGGCGAAGTCTAGGAATGAAGCTCAAGCTGACGACTATTTTGTGCATAGAGGATCCATCCGAGTTCTTCGGCATGATCTTCGGAGGAGAAGCTTTCGTGGATCTGTACGGATCCTCCTTTCCAAGTTACAGATTCTTTGGATGCTAACCGGTGGGGCGATAGGATCGGTGAAATATCCCTTATGAAGGATCTCACGAAAACGATGGAAATCATGAGAGAGGCTGAAGAGGAAGACGAAGCCGAAGCCGAATCCCTCGAGACCGACGGGCACAAGGGCGAGATCCACGATACAGATACGAAAGTGGCAGCTGAGAGTTCAGCCGCGGGTGAAAGTTCTGAGAAGAAAACGACTTTTGTTGCCACCGAAACAGGAACAACAACATCACATTCGGCACCTAGCAGTCTTGCTCCAGAAAAGGAAGCAAGCATTCCTCCTCGATCCGCCGCGTCTACCCCCCGTCCGGGTGCTATCCCAACTCGACATCTATTGACGGAACGATCGGACGAAGATCAGCAGTTGCTCGACGGTATGACTGAAAAAGAAAAAGATTTAAGGCAGAAAGAAAAGAAAAAGGGCGGGCTTAGCAAAGAACAGCGTGAGGAGCTGGCAGCATATGAGGCAGAGCGGAAGAAGGTTCGACAGGAACGTGTTGACAACCTGACTCGGAAGCTTATCGACCGAATCTCTGTTTGGACCGAGACCGACAAGGGCACAGAGACGACACATGCATTTAATGAGAAGACGAAATATGAAGTTGAGAACTTAAAGATGGAGAGTTTTGGTATCGACATTCTACATTGTGAGTACAGTAGTGATGCTTTTTTGGGTAGCGGGATGCTAACACATCATTCCATAGCTATTGGTAGTATTTATATCTCCAAGGGCGCAGCATTTATCAAATCGCAGAAGTTTTTGGGTATCGGTGGCTTTTTCAGCAGACTGAAGGATAAGGGAACCTTGTTCAAGGACACATGGGGGACTATTTCCACTGCTATCGACGCCCAGATGACAATGGAGGAGATGGCTAAACTGGAGGAGAAGGGAGGAGATGAGTGGACCGACGAGAAAAAGGCCGAGTACGAGCGAAAGGTCACCGGTAAGATTCTTGCTGCAGCCTGGCGAGGAAGCAAGTTTGAGATACAGAGCGTTTTGAGGTTGCTACCCCCCCTCTCCTCCTTGATTACTTTAATATCTAATACGTTGTTCAGGGATGTCTGTGACAAAGTTCTTTACGACAAACCTGTTCCGCTAGCTAAGCGGGTGGAAAGAGCGCACGCTTTGATCATGGTTGGGACAATATTCAAGAATGTATGTGGTTCTAATGTCACTACCAACACGTAAACTGATATCCTGTAGGCGGAACGTGATCCTGATGACGAATTCGCCGAAGGAGCATTTGAGCAATTAGTTGCGGAAGCTGCCAAGAAAGATGACAAGAAAGATCATAAGAAGAAAGATAAACATCCCAAAGAAAAGGCGAAAGAGTCAAAACCGAAGGACTCTGACGGCGAGGAGGTGAATATGCCCGGGAGTCGTGCCTAGATGCTGTGAATTGGGATGTCTTATGCGTTAGATGAATCGTTTCTCGTTTGCGAGTTTTGCGGACGTTCGTTCGAGCTTCTCATTTTTGACGTTATGTTTAGTTTGTTAATCTCTTTTATTCGGTGGCTTTGCGTGTATTAGGAATTTGTCGTTGTGTGTTGTTGAGCGCTTGTCTTATGATTAATAGAGATGCTCAATCATTTCTCTCGTCCAGTCTTGGGTCGTTGGCACAGTACTACTCGGGTTGGTGACGTAGTTAGAGGGTCCATTTACTGGTGTGCTGGCATGTCTTCTTCGGCGTTGATGCATGTTTGTACTTGTGGGCAGTTGTGATTGGGTTGGGGAAGAGAGCTGGAAACATCTGCAGCAGTACACTTCGTGTGTACACCATACACCTTAGGACTCGTATAACTCAATACACAGTATTCACCGAGCATGTACCTTGATCATCAATACTCGAACCATGGTTACAATTACTGGGGGCTGGCTAGGTTTGAGTTTTGAACCTCAAAACACGTGATATCACTCGAGTCTTCGTTAGCTAAAGTAGCCGCAGATGGGGCTATAAAATACCACTCGAATCCTCGCACGCAGCATCGCGTGCATCTACCCGAACACCTATTTATTGGACAGAATAGATATTGTCCGATGGTGAACTTTGAAGAGAGAGTGTCTTGGCAGACGAAATGCACGACAAATGTATTTGTGAACTACGGAGCATTTCGTGAAGTTAATGTCACATTGTTTTACGGTTTGAAACATCAAGGAAAAAGCTCCAAATACGCAAGCAAATCACCCATCACCTCACCAGATGAGCGACCAGGCAGAAGGGGTGAGTGCGGCTGACTACCCTACCTTTCGCTCGTGGCAGCCTGAACCTCCTTTCCCACCCTCTGCGCGCAGCCTTACTTTCCTTTACTACAACTCACACCGTCTTACACCATAAACAGCGAGAAGAGGTTTTCAAAGTGGTCGCGATTTTCTTTTACGTGTCTCTTCTAGTAGTACTTATCCTCTTGATTCCCGAAAGCCAACAACTCCTTCAGAGGAAAGCTTTTTGGGTTGTGATATTGAGGAGAGCAAGGTCGCACACAGCGGACTGCCCCACCACGAACAAGTGTGTGTCTCAGGCCCCACCACCTCCGAGGGTACATAAACCAGCCTTGTGGATAGTGCTATATCAAGATGCAGCAGACACAGCATCAAGATATTGTTCGCTGGCCCTTTCTCTTCCAGCCCGTTTCGCTAGCTATTGTAGTTAGGACAGAGCACAGCACTGACTCGCTCAGCGTAGCGCACCACAGATCCGGAGACGTCTCCTAATAAACCAAAAACATCATCTTCGTCATCATCATTACTTATGATGATGCCAAAATCCACCATCACATCGCTTCCTTCCCCATCGCCTTCAGTATCATTCGTCCATACAAGTACTAGTACTTCCTCGCCTAAGCCACCACCCAACGGAGAAGAAGATATTCCCTCCTCTTCCTCGCTTGAAATACCAGTCGCCAGCGACGAAACGACGACGACTCACGTCCTTTCACCGCCCGAATCGTATATGGCCGAAGAACCGGCTGTGATCGAACCGGCGAATGAGAAAGATGTAAACACTACCGGATCAATCCAGGATATTGCCGATTCTACCCACTCCACCAATGACATGACATTGAAATCGAGTTTGGAGGCTGGTGCTATCCAGCCACCTACGAGCGAGTCCAGAGGCAAGAAGCGGGCAAGCTCGGACGACGGGGAGGGGGAAACGGCTACGCCAGTGCCTCAAGCGAAGCGCCCACGAGTAGTGGGATTGAAAAACCTAGGGAACACATGTTATAACAATGCTGTGATCCAAGCATTAAGCCATACCGCCCCTCTACGAGAATACTTCCTCGACCGAAGCATTCCCTCGGTCAATAACACTGGGAACTTGAGCAATGGTGCAGCAAAGCAAGAGGATGCAGCAATACAAGTGCAGCTGCACACCTCCCGGCCAAGGACGAGGAGAGCAGCCCAACTTGAAGAGGGAATATCGGTTCCTGCAGATGTGTATGCATATCATCTCGTTCCTCTAGTCAGCTGGGGCTTTCCCGGGCGGGCGTAAGAAAATAGTGTACTGACATGTGTCTTGAAGTAACTTGTGCAATGAATTTTCCAAATTGCTACGAGCAATGTGGAGAACGGACATTGAAGATGCGACGGACGTAAAGACAACTAAAAAGAGGCGTGCTTCATCACGGTTGGCGTCGGTAGTGTCCCCTCATGCATTTGCTGGTGCGGTAGCTACGCTTCTCCCTCTCTTTCAAGAGAGATATGAGCAGCAAGATGCGCAGGAGTTTCTAAGAGTGAGTTTCTACCTACGTTGATAGTCGTTTGTGCTGCAGCTAACCGCTTCACCAGTGTGCCTTAGAACGGATGCAGGAAGAATTGATCATGGAGCGGATAGAGGCAGGCGAGAATTCTGTGGACCGTATCCACGAGGCGGAAAACACCATAGTGAAGCGGGTATTCGGCGGAATTCTGTGGAACAAAGTACATCCCCTCGCCAAATTCCCCGCGTCTCTAAGCACGGCTAACATCAACAGATTTCCTGTCTTTCATGCAAGAAATATACAATCAAGCCCGACCCCTTCCTAGACCTGAGTCTAGTTATCCCCGATCCCAACCCCCCTACCCCACCCACTCCACCTACCCCAACAGGAAAACCTACCAAAATCGTAACACTAGAAGACTGCATTGACCTCTTCTCTTCCTCCGAAGACCTAGAAGCAATCCCGGCCTCCGACCTCGCAAGCCGCTCATGCTCCGCTTGCGGTTCCGACCACGGCTTCGCAAAAGCCTTCACCCTCGGCGAACTCCCCCGGGTGCTCTGTATCCACCTAAAACGTTTCCGGTGGAAACGCAACACCACTCGGGGTTCGAAACAGAAAGTCGATACGCTTGTGAAATTCCCCCTCGACGGATTGGATATGACTCGATGGCTTTCGGACCATGAAAAACACACTGGGAATGCACTGTATGAGCTGTACGCGGTGGTTGTGCACCTGGGTTCTGGGTTAGTCCCTATTTCTATTCCCCGTGTAGGTGTTGCTAATGAGGCTTGAAAGCGCAAACTCGGGACATTACACGGCGTTCGTCAAGAATGGCGATGAATGGTGGAGTCTCAACGATGAGCGGGCATCGAGGACGCAGCCCGAACAAGTGCTGAAGGCGAAGGCCTATCTGCTGTTCTACCGCCAACAGGAGGCTCCATCGACAGTTACCACTGCAGAAGCAGCAAAAGTAACAGAACCCGCAGAAGCAGCGGAAGCCGCAGAACTGGCGGTCTAATACAACCCCCCAACAATAGATACTATAAAATTATTTCCTGCGTCTTGTGATATAAGGCCACTACAATACACTAAGGAGTTTGTTTAGGTGTGAGTTTGGTTTGGATTTAGTTGGGTATGGGCTGGGGTGTAACCTATGTGTTCTTGGGTGCGTTATATCCGTAATTTCTTTTTTTTGCGTGGGATTACAAACTTCCAGATTCCTAGATGGATGGGTAGGCGTGGGAAAAAGTTAATAGATGTGTGTAAAATATAAATCTCTTCTTCTGGAGGCGAGGTCTATCACTCGATGCCAAAGCCAGCGACGCGAGTACTTTATGCATTGATAAACAAACATCCATAGCCCTCGCTGATTCAAGTATCCCACGGCCTCACATACTCCCCCCACTCATATGCTGCCCAATCAACCCGGCCATCTCCAGCAACGCCTACAATCCGCAATCAGCTCATATCTCACTAGATGCACAGGGAATACATACTCTATTCGCCTCAATATCCTTCCCCAGATTAACCTGGCGTCTCAGCATCGCCTCCCGCTCCTCCCACTGCCACGCCTTCCTCTGCGCCTCCGCCTCACTGCCATCATTAGCCCTCTCCTTCCCATACAGAAACATGTACCTACCTCTCCCCGCCACATCCCCAAACTTCAATCTCCTCAACCTCAAACCGATCCTGCCACTCCCCCCGTCCTGTACCCCCCCTAAACGCCCCTCCCTCCCCGGCATACGTAAAAACCCCATACTCCAGCCCTTGGTCCAGAACCAGACTCACAGGGCCGATATTAAAATACGGTGACGGCCGGCGGGAATTTTTGAAACCCTGCGGTGCGGTGCCAAAACCGATACCATCGTCTTTGTTGAAGTATGCATACTCCCTCGACTGAGTCGACGCTTTCCAGACCGTGTGCACGGGCTCGAGTTGGAAGAGAAGTGTCTGGCTATCGCCGAAGCATTCTTTGTGGGACACCTTCCAGGGGGATTCAAGGAAGACGCCGTAGACGACTCTGCCGTCGGCGGACGGGAGCCGGCGCGGGGGGAGAAGGTCAAAGAAGGCGCGTTCACGGCTGTTGCTTGGATTGGCGGGAATGCACGTTCCTGAGACGAGGATGATGGTGGGGGCGAGCCATTTGCAGACTTTGGTTTCGAAGGAGCCGAGGGAGAAGCCGTCGTCGGAGCCGATGTAGAGGGGGCGGACTCTACGCCAGAGACGGTCGCCTTGGATGAAGAGTGAGAGTTGGGAGAGGGTGTCGGGGGTTAGGATCTCGCCGGGGTGGTCGAGGAGGGGTTCTGGTTCGGGGATTGCTTCGCGGGTGGTGACGCCGGAAACGTTTTTACTGAAGAGGAAGTGGGAGAAGAGGGCTGGGAGTCCCTGGTCGAAGAGGAAGGGAATGTTGCTTCGTATTGTTTTCTTGAATACGGGGTAGGTGATACCGCCGGTTTTTAGGGGGCCAAAGGCACGGAGGATGTTCTCGGCAGTGCGGTCGAGGCTTTCAAGAGACTCTGGCGAAAAGCGGGGTGCAAAGATGGAGAGTGATTGGGTCTCCTCCAGCGGCGAGATGACGAAAAGGAGCATTATCAGCTTCTTCATGTGCTCCTGGGGGATATGGAAGTGGTGCACATCTTGCTTCTTGTGTTCGTGGGTATTGATAGCATCGAGAGCTTCCAGCGCCGCCAGAGAAAGATCTTCAGATCCATCATCGGAGTCGTAGACCAACACGTCGCCTACTTCCTCCCCTCCCTCTTTCCCACCATCATGAACCCTCCTTTCCCGAACCGCAAAAGCTCTAAACAACGTCCTCAACCTCTCGTTCCGTTTCAGCACCTTCTTCGACCGTCCCGTCAACAACGCCACCACCTTCACCAACGCGCCAAAATCCAGTATCGCCGGCGCTAAATTCTCAAACGGAAACGCGCCCAGCTGCGATGCAGCCTGAAATATGATCCCGCCAACACCCAGCGGTTCCGGCAGTTCCAGAAACCGCACCAACGTGTCTTCTTTCCAATACAACACGCCACCCTCGGAGTCGGCAAGGGTGCGGAAGTTATCCTGCTCATTATCAGAACGGACCTAAATGTGTACCTGCGACTCACCTTGAACGAGTACAGCTCAAGCGGGTTGAAGCATTGGCGTGCGAAACGGTCAGCTAGTTGCTTCGATAGCTCCTCTGCAGGTGCTAGGTTGTCAGCGTAACGACAGCTCGGACGTCCATTTGGTCATGGTTTGACCTGAGAATAGAACTGAACACCACCTGCTGATAGCGTTTGGACGTGGGAGTCTGTGCTTGAAGCTTGACCCATGATGGTAATATCGTTGTTGTCGTCAGGTGTGGAAGGCTGAGAGCTGCAACGTCATTCGACAAGGTTAGGGCCGAAGTCAATTGTGGCTAGTGACGGGAGCTGGGTGCATGTACTCGTCCTGACGAAAACTACCCCATTTTAAGGTGTTTAGCCCCATTAGTCGGGCCTCAATTCCCATTATTTCGGCCCTTTTTTGCCACCAATTCCTCAGACATGTTAGCTTGCACGACAATCTGTGCCGCTGGCGAGTAGCGTATTTGCAAGATCATGTGAATACCACGATCATAGACGACGCAGTAGCGCGCACAATACAGTTGTATGTAACCTCCGAGGCCCGGTTATCGGGTCCATTGTCAATATCTCGACATTTCAATCCCAAACCTTCAACCCAAACATATGCAACTATGCACGCAACTATAGGGGACGATATGGACTGGGACGAAATTTGGGACAACTTAGACAACGAAAAAATTGGGCAGCTGTTATAGCAAGCGGGCTAGGGTTGTCAGAGAGGTTGTCAGAGGTGACCGGGTGACAGTCATGCCACAGTAGTGCTTGTGTGCCCATACATATCATATCACTCAGAATTACAATGAATAACTACGTTACTATACTTATCGACCAATCAGAAGACCACCTTTAAAACGATTTAGAAATCAATTTGTCTGAGAAAGCTGTGAATACCTGACTAATGTCCAGATATTACAATATAAAATTTCTCGAATTTTTGGAAGAGGAAACTAGGGTTTAATCAAAGGTGCTTGGGTTGCTGTGTTGTCAGCCACACATTTTGTATGATAAGCCACAGAAATGTGACGGCGCTAACAAACTCCTTACCTTTGCCAATTTTCTGCATGCAACCCAGCTCTCCAAATCCTCCATAAATTTAACTTACAGGACTTCGGATAATTCTGCATTAATAGGAATTTTCTTAAGATGAGTTTCAATGGGGATCGCGAGTAAAAAGTTGCTCGAAATTAGTATTTTCGCTGTGATTTGGGCCTTGTCACGGCGATTTATGCACCGTACTGCCCACTACCAAGGCAAAGGCATTGTGTAACGTATGATAGCTATCTATCTTAGCAGTGGCACCTCTACCCACCATCGTTCTAAATCCCTCCAATGCCCACCACCCTCGCCCACTGCCTCACCAGTCCTGTGCACCGTCTGAATACCCAACGACCCTTCACTGACAATATACAGCCCCCAGCTGAGGCCGGAGACAATAGCACAGAGACCACAGACACCGGTTACGAGCTTGATGCAAAGACCGATATGCATGACAACTGCCGTTCTGTTCGAGATTCTCTCGGTATACCCAAACGAACTTATGCTAACGTATAACTAGCGCTTTGAAAGCCTCGAAAACATTGTTGAACACAGCTTGGTCGGGAAAGTCGGCAGTATGGAGAAGCGTCTCGACTGCATGGACTCACGCTTTGGCCCCCGTTTCAACCATATTGATGCAAACTCCCTGTTTTGTTTGTTTTAATCATTCTGCATTATGGCAGTGCCCAATTTCCCCTCCTCCTCCGGGCAGCCGACTAGATGGGGGGGGCTCCCCTCCTCCTACCCTTCTTCTCCTTTAACAAACGAAAAGAACGTGAACGACTGCTAGCTACACTCTGCTCCGCTCCGCTCTGCACAGCGGCGTGAGAACTTCCCGCCCTCTGTGGCCGCCAGGAAGTCCATCACCGGCAAACTCCCTGTCCCAGCGTCGAGAAACACTCCAGCTCATTCTATTTCTTATTGGTGCCTGCATCATCGGTGTAAGTTATGGAGATATCCCCCTCTAGTTCTCCTTGTATTGACATGCCAATAGGGTAGTTTCAAGGTCTTTGCATTTGACGACACACGCCACCAAGGAGCCACCAAAGCACTACAAAGGATCAGTGCAGCCCAGTCGGCTGCTGCAACCACATAAGCCTCAATGGCCGCCAACGTCGAGGCTCAGCGCGAAACCATTTGTGATGTTTTGAGCACTCAATTCTATGCAAACAGGGATTAAACGTTCGATTTCAGCTTCCATGCAAAGTAGAGTATATACAGTCCTGACAAAGGCCGGAAGAGGGGATTTTGGCCGATTTTCCGGTCCCCTTGGCCCTGTTTTCCGACCCTCACTGGGGTGCATAATTCGAAATACTAACACTCCAATCACGTTCCAAGTACTAAGTATGCGAACAGCTTTTTGATATCTGCGTGCGGTGGACGGCTATGTTCCCATTCTTTGGCCACCCCCAAAACGGGGGCTGGCCCTCTTAGCATAGTGGATTGTGGCGCTGTTATGCTGCTGCGGGTTCGAATCCCAGTACTAGCCCCACTCTCGAGGATGTATGGGAGTAGGAGAAAGGGTTGCTGCATTATGCTTCACAAGGAGCGCGGGCAGGACTAGGAGAAAGGGGATGAGCGGAGGGAGTTACCATGATCTTATAGGTCGTATGTAACTCGTTAATAAAACTGATTACATTGAAAAGCATACCCCCCCTAGACAACCACGCAGAAACACAAAGCAAAGGTATAAAACGACGCCACCCCAACAGAACACCATTTTAAAGAAGCAAAGGATGCCACCCCAAATAATAGAACGACAGGAAGCATACCGGGGACACCATTTAAAAGCAAAGGTATGAGACACGCCACCCAACAGAACAAGGACAGAAAGAATTCCGGAACCACCATTTTAACAAAGCAAAGGATATCATCTCAAACAATATAATGATAGGAAGCCATACTGGGAACACTATTTAAAAGCAAAGGTATGAGACGACCCAAACCGAACAAACGACATCAGTTACCTACCGCCTGCACAACCGTGACCGCTTTCAGCCCAACTTCGCCACAATCTGTCCTTGCACCTCTTCCACCTTCTGCTTCTGTTTCAGATCAACCCCCGCCTGCTCTCTTGCACGTAGCCAACCCGCAACGGCCCATGAAAAGACCCTGCACACGTGATATAGAACATAACAGATCGTAATCGTGGTATCACAATATTTCATCTATAAAATATCCTACAATACAAACCACAACTCCATCCAACCATCACCTCTTCGGCGTAAAAAGCCGCTTCTTCTTCGGCGGTTCTCCTGGCGGCTTTCCCTTACCAGTTCCCGCTGCAGTAGATTCATGAACCGCACTCCGTATCGCCTCTTTCGATAAACAAAAGTCCATGTGTTGATTGAACAAGGCGTCGTCGGCAGGCTGTTGATTTCCACAGATGGGGCATTCCCAAGTCTCAGCAGGCCCAGGAGGTGGGGACACTGCTTTCTTTTCCGGGCTGCCGACGAGTTCTTTTTCCTGCTTCTCTTTCGCCGCCAGCTCCTCATTTAGTTCCTGTGTCAGCTTCATCTCTTCTTCTTTTTCCTCAGCCTGCACCCGCTCAAACTCCTCCTCAGGCCAGACTTCCCAACCATCGTCGTCTCTTTGTGGCTTCCGCTTCTTCGGGGAACTCTGCGGGGTCGCGCTGTTACCAAAGAACCACTTATTCATATCGACGGTCTCTTTCTTCGTACTGACAAGACTGGTGACTCTTAATCCCATCAGCCGAATCTTCAGCCCCGGGAATTCTGTCTCTAGCCCCTGGAGTAAAGGGAGGGAAAGGTTATAAAGGTCCTCCTTCGTGCTAATCGGTCTCCCTAGATTCCTTTGACGCGTATAAACCTGGTAAGTATACAACTTCACCTTTAAGACCAATATCCGCCCCGAGAACTGTGTTTTCTTCAAATCCTTCTCCAATTCTTCAGCTGTAGATTTTAGTTTGTCTCTGAGCTTGGTAGCGCCGGAGAGGTCGCGGAACGTTCTCTCTGTCCCGACACTTTTCCGCTCGTACTCTTCGATGGGACGAATTGTGGTTCGTCCGATGCCGAGACAGCAATTCATGAGGAAATCGAAGGCTTTGTTGCCAAAGAGCTGGCGGAGGAGACCGCGGAGAGGATAGATGTCGCCGCAGGTTTTGATGCCAACTGCTTCTAGCTCTCGGTCAAAGACACGGCCGACGCCGTTGACTTTTCGAATTGGGAGCGTGGACATGAAAGTCATTACAGCGTCTCTGTTGTTGGCGACTCGCTGGGGTTGTGAGTGGTGCCTCTGCCTTGAAAGGAAGGGCACTTACGAACTGTCCGTTCGGCTTGTTTTTGTTGGAGGCAATTTTGGCAATCTGTTTATTCTCTAGTCAGAACCGGGAAGATAATTAGAAGAGATAGGTAGAGAGACCTTTGCGTTGGGCCCGATTCCTGCTGAGATGCTGATCTTCGTTGTGTCCAAAACTTCAGCTCTGATCTGCTCTACGAGGGCATCCGCGGTCAAGTCCGGGTGTTCTTCCAAGTACTGTGGATAAGTTGGCACTGGAAACCGCAGAGATATGTGTATATCATGAGTATACCTTAGTGACGTTAAGGAAGGCTTCGTCAATACTAGCCGCTTCGAATCTTGCATCATATTTGACTAGTATAGCTTGAATTTCTTCTGCCTTGCCAGTATATTTATCGAAGTTGAGTGGAATGAAAACTAGTTGTGGGCATATCTCTGAAGACGTTAGTACTCTAGACTCAGTTGAAGGGATTGGAACTGACTTTTTGCAATATGACCCGCCATTCCCGAGCGCACCCCGAACTTTCGAGCTTCGTAGTTGCACGTGGTCAAGACGCCGCCGCCCACAGCCATTGGAACTTGTAGATAAATATTCAGCAGATATTCAATCCAGCAATGGTCAATCCAGCAATGGTCCAAAGCAAATTTACCTTTCTTGAGTTCGGGCCTGGCTAACTCTTCAACAGAGGCATAGAAGGCATCGCAATCGACATGTACTATCTCTCGTGAGCGACAGAACCCCCGACGGAAGAAAGGCGCTCCGTACCAATCGTTTGACTCAGATCGCGACTCTTCTCTAGTATAGCAATCTGCGCAAGGACGTTAGATATTGCATCTCATGTCTCCATATTGGTCGACGAACGTGCTCATCTGCTTTTCGTAGCTCATTCGTAATACTCGTAGCCTCCAACTCCTTCTTGCGTTTCAATATCACCTCGATTCGTTTCGTGAGCTACAGACACAACCTTTAGTCTCACACCAGCAATCAAGAACCGGAATTGCGCAGCACCTGTTCATCCCTCTTCTCCTCATGCGCAAAGAATTTTGACCCTACGCTTGCGTTGTAGATGATTTCCCCGACCTTTGTCTGGTCCACGCCATCCTGCCCGGCTTTCAGTAGGCTTGGACCGAGGAGCGAGTAGTGTAGAGATGAATTCGCTCGTTCTTCTGCTGGTTGCGCCGGGGATTGCGGCGGCGAGGCTTCCACCTCGTCCTCGGATACATTCGTCGACTGGCCAGAAATGCTCTCGTTGTCCATGGCTCGCACGCGCTGCGTGAGGAGGTGGAGAGGGTTGACGTGTTTTAGAGCAGAGAGCACGTGATTTGGTGAGGCGCGAAGGAGTCATCCCAGGCAACCTTGTGGCGGAGGTGACGGATCAACGAATTGCATGCGGCTTGTTTGGATGAGATGAAGATGCAGCGGGTTGATCAACGGCAGAGAGATCATGGCCATATGCTTGGGAGCGAGTGAGGAGAGCAGAATCATATGCGTTACGCACGGGACGGCACTAACCGACATGCCGAGCAGGATACTGAAGATGAGGGGTCGGAGCATGTGGAACTGACGGGGCGAACAACGCGACCAAACAGCAGCGCTTGCTACGAGTACTGAGCGGTACCTATATACCAGTATTGTCACCGTGTTGTTTGTCTCTGATCGATACATCTTTTGGATGTTGGATTGACACATTAGCTGCTGTTGGGTGGCCACATCGGAGTTGGAGTGGTTTCTTTTGTCGCGGTCAGTAATGCCTCCTGATACCACTGGATGTTATACGGCTTGGCAAGCGATGCCCTCCAAGTACGCTATCAAACCCGACCCTGTCCCTCCGCTCAACGGCCAGCTTTTCTCGATTTGCACCCTCGAAAGCGGACGTCGTCCAATGTCGGAGGGTTCTTTTTTCACGATGTGTCTGTTGTGAGCACGGACCCTTCCCTAATTGAGCCCAAGCTGTCTTTCCGCCTTTCCTAAGCTCCTCCCTTTTTATAAGTATTTCGCCCCAACGCAGCTAGCTACCTTGTAAGCAACTTTCTACACGTCCACGAACGACCCCATTTCACAGCACACCTGGATGTACGGATGCCATGAAGGTCCCTGCTATCACAACCAATCCACCAAATACTACTACCGAAAGATTAAAACGCAAGAAGAGCGGAGTCTTCACGATGCCCTCAGATCGGACTCCTGCAAAAGCCCCCCCACAAAACCCCACAACTCCAGTGGTCCCTCGAGTGAGGGCTGCCCAGCGAACGCCAGCTACTTCAACCTCCCTACATCCGAATGTCACCACGCGCTCTCCAAAGTCCCTGGCACGAAAGGCACGAGCCGAAAGTGTAGCGTCGCCTGACTCGCCGTATCACTCGCTCACCCCTCGACCTTATGTCCCTCGGCCTTCGAGTGCAGCTAGCAACCGAAGTTTTGCATCTGCAAGTAACAATGTGACTCCAAGTCGACTTTCGCGGGAGGAAAGCAATGGCTCGCCCATGTTTTTCCATGCCAGTGAAGTCAGTAATCCCGCAGCATCGTCCCAGCAACCTACGTACACCGCTACGCCCCATGTATCAAGCACTGGCCCAAAATTTTTCCATGCTGATGGCGCACCATCTGTGGTGGGCGGCTTAGGAGAGCAGGTTCGCCTTGGTAGTAGAGCTCCACGAGGCTCTACAGCTGGTTCTCAATTGAGTTCTAATACTTTAGTGCTTGCGCCTTCGCCATCTACTCGAAGCATCAATCACTCGCCACCGTCGAGCCGTCCATCCTCGATGGTTAATTTTCCAACATCGCCCCGTCCCTCGTCAGTAGTTGCAGGGAATCCAAGAGCTTCAGCTCCCATAACTACCCCAGCGATACTGCCGAGTAGCCGTAACCTTGTCAAGTTTGTATATGCAAATGGGACGGAGGAGCTATTACCTCCGAGGGAGCCAGCTTCAGAGATTGGACCAACGTCTCCTCAGCTATCATCATCACCAATGTGTTCCGGTGCATCAAGCTCGTCATCCCCCACTAAAGTTACATATCCGCTATCACCATTAGCTTCGCCGAGTGGGCCCTCTTCCCCATCACACTATTTTCAACGACAGACAGGGTCGTCCTCATCTCGACGATCGAGTATCGATGTTAAAGCACGGCATGGCCGGGGTTTATCAATCAGTTCAGTGGTAGAATTGTCTATTCCCACAAACGAGGAAAACGGCGATGCAGATGACGAAGGTCATCATGGCTCAGGTGGGAGCGGTTCCTCTTCGGAGGAGCCGGGAGAAGAGGAGGGAGTTCCACCACCGCCACCTCCTATGACGGCCGCCGAGAGGATAAAACTAATGGAGGAAAGATCTGCGAACTCCAGACGGGAAAGAAAGGTATACAATCCAGGACGGCAGATATTGAGGCGTATAGTTGATTATTATGAATTAGGTCATGGATCTGGAGATATCTAATGCATCACTCCTGGCAATTAACAAAACGCTGGAACGTGAGCTGAGGAAACAATCCGCCCAGCTACGGCGCTACAAGCGCCTAGCACGATCCGATAGACTATCCACCGCGCCATCAATAGCAGACCTTCGATCCACCGATCTCCCGACCGCCGAATCTGAAATAACCATAGATGGAACGGAAGATTGGGAAGTTGATGACGATGACGACGAAGACACAGAGACAGAGAAATTGTCCGAGGAGGAGGATGATGATGACGATGACGAGTCCAGTGCCAATGACGAAAAGCATCGTGCACAGGACGAGAAAAGATTAACTTTGGACTTGTCAAAGCACCAAGCTTTACTGGATGCCTCGACAAAGATGAACAAATCGCTGAAGTGTTGCCTCTTAATTACGGACCAGTTGATAAAGGAAGGCAAGAAGGCGTTAGAATATAATGTACGACCATCGGACGTTCGACTAGGTGGAAGAATCCTGTGCGACGAAGAAGATTATTACGGAAGTCCAATGGACTCAGTCGACGTTTCTGCAGCTGAAGAGACTGATGCAGAGTTAGAGACAGATGCAGAACTAGAGACAGATGCAGAACTAGAGACAGATGCAGAACTAGAGACAGATGCAGAACTAGAGACAGGGACTGAGACGGAGACGGAAGATGAAGGGGGATTTCACAACTCATATATACCACCAGAAGAGCTCCAGCCTGTTAGACATAGTCTGATTTAAGTGGTTTGTTTGCGGGGGATTAGGCGTTTTTACGGGAGTACTTGTTTTGATTGTTTCGAATGCGATGCGAATAACATTGTTGATTGGATTGAAGTTAGCGGGTTTATGGAGCTATAAGTTTCGCACCTCATTCTTTGGTGTTTTTTTCTTCTGTGTAATATGTACCACTTTGTACCATTACATTCGTCTTGGGCGCCTGTTCATACCCTTCTTTTCTTTCTGTTTAGTATTGGAGTAGCATCGCCACACCATAATACATGGAGTTCTTGTCATGTGCCAAGCTCTGTTTTTGATTGGAATTGACATCTTTTGTACAAGAAACCCACTCTATTCATACAATCCGACATAGCCACAAAACCCGTTAGTTAGCATCCTTCGTTGATTCCTCCCTTGCCCGTCTCTCCGCCTCCACCTGCTGCCGCCTCTGGGAAAGTTTCCTTGCCCTCTCTATTATCTGCCGTATGTTAGCCCTTGCTCCTGCTCCTGCCCCACATGAAAACGCACCTCTTTATCCTCCTGATCTCGGATCTCAAGCTCTCTAATCCAGGCCTGTTGCTTGTCCTTCGCATTCTGCTCTGCAACTTGTTGAGCAATATTCTTCTCTTTCTCACGCTGGTCTTGGTAGTAGTAGCTGCCCCCGATCATGGCCGCAATCGTGAAGGCCTGCGCGTAGATTCGCGCCCGGAACATCCGGTTTGTATACTCCTTATTGCCGGTGCGGATGGAGCGCGAGGCTTTGTAGAGGGCGAAGCAGGTGAGGGCGACACCGAGCGGAACCAGTGGTTCCTCCTTCAGGCGCCGGCTCAACTTCGCGAGCCGGTTTTCCTCATAAAATTCCCTGGGAGAGAAGATTTAGTTGCGTTCCAGAACGGGCGGAGAGAGACTTACGCGTTGTCATCGAAGGAGGAAGGAAGTGGACGGCCAGACATAACGAGTTCGTTGATCGTGGTGAGGTCGTGTGATGTAGTGGATAGGGACGGGAAAACGAAGTGGGTGTAGACATCCGACGTCACCGCTTCAATTCACTCAATTCACTCACGGAGGTGTCGGGCTGGAAATCCGCGATCATTCTCTCAAATCGCGCGAATTACCGGCTGATTTTGGAGCCCTTTCGAATACGCGGCTTGCCTCGTGCTTAAAGGACGGGCTTGTTCCCCACAAGCTCTTGCTTGTGCTGGAGGATGTCTTGCCCCTCCCGCGATAAGCGATAAGCGAGATCGTGTGTCACCCCGCACTGCTGCTAAAATTTCTTTCTGGAGTCACGAAGAGCTGCTTGTTTATATACAACCACACCCTTACAGACCGCAGAAATGGCAGCAGAGGTTCAATCCCCCACAACTAGCGGCCTGACGGACTACAGCTCCACTGTGCCCGATCTCCCGCGGCCCAAGTCTATGGTTATACAAGAGCAGGATGGCTCGCCCGATGTGAGTCCTCATTGCCACTCTAAATTACAATAATGGCTGATATGCAAAGTACCTGCGTCTCATCCTCACCTCCCGCATCTACGATGTCCTGCAAGAAACCCCCGTTACATCTGCCGTAAATCTCAGCGCAAATCTAGGCTACAAGGTGCTCCTCAAGCGCGAAGACCTGCAACCAGTATTCAGCTTCAAGGTAAGGGGAGCTTACAACAAGATGGCGCATCTTCCCGTCGAGGACCGGTGGAAGGGGGTAGTTGCCTGCTCTGCTGGTATGTTGCACCTCGGGGTGCGGCGAACACTGCAGACCTGACTCGGGATCATGACCGCAGGAAATCATGCGCAGGGCGTTGCCTTCTCCGCAAAACATCTGGGCATTCCCGCGACCATCGTCATGCCCCTCGGCACGCCGACTATCAAGCACCAAAACGTCTCGAGACTCGGCGGGAGGGTTATTCTTTTCGGACAAGACTTCGATTCTGCGAAAGAGGAATGTAAGCGGCTGGAGCTGAAGCATGGATTGACGAATGTCCCGCCGTTTGATGATCCGTATGTTATTGCTGGCCAGGGAACTATCGGGATGGAGCTCTTGAGACAGTGTAATATTGCGGAGCTGGAAGCGGTGTTTTGTTGCATCGGTGGAGGAGGGTTGATCGCTGGTATTGGAGTGTACTTGAAGCGGATTGCACCGCACATCAAAGTCATTGGTGTGGAAACATATGATGCCAACGCCATGGTGCGGTCCTTAGAGGTGGGGGAAAGAGTAACGCTGAAGGATGTGGGATTGTTTGCGGATGGTGCCGCGGTGAAGGTGGTGGGAGAGGAGACGTTCAGACTGTGCAAAGAATACGTGGATGAAGTTATTCAGGTATCGACGGACGAAATCTGTGCTGCGATCAAAGACGTATTCCAAGGTAATAAGCACCCCTCTCGTCCCTAACCTGGCTAACAGGGTAGATACCCGTTCCATCGTCGAACCCGCCGGTGCCCTTGCCCTCGCCGGCCTCAAAAAATACGCCACCACCAACCTTCCCTCCTCCCCGAACTCGTCACTCTGTGCCATCCTCTCAGGCGCAAACATGGACTTTGACCGACTTCGCTTTGTCGCAGAACGTGCACGTCTCGGAGAAGGGAAAGAAGTCCTTCTCTCCGTAGTGGTGCCAGACAAGCCAAAGGTGTTCAACTCAATGATGAAATGTATACTCCCACGCGCCGTCACCGAGTTTTCGTACCGCTTTGGCGACAGGGAGAGGGCGGTCATCTTCATGTCCATCATGGTGCAGGATAGAGACACAGAGATTCCGGAGATCTTGAAATGCTTTGAGTCAAAAGGCTTTCAAGGGCAGGATATTAGTGATAATGAACTGGCTAAGAGCCATGCGAGGTACCTTATCGGCGGGAGACTGCCGGAGGGCGTGGACATTGAAGAGAGGCTGTATCGATTCGGTAAGATCCCTACCACCACCACCATTGGGCTCAAAGGCGTGTGTATACTGATGTAGATGTAGAATTCCCCGAGAGGCCAGGAGCCCTCGGAAAGTTCCTTGACCTCCTCAACCCAGAGTTCAATATTTCACTCTTCCATTACAGGAACCATGGAGGCGGTAAGACCCGCCTACCCACCCTCCACCTTTTCCTCCTTGTAGCTGACGCAACACGAATAGATGTAGGAAAGGTCCTGGTGGGAATCCAGGTTCCTCCCGGGAAGAAGCCGGATCTTGATAGGTTCCTGGCCAAGCTGCAGTTTCCGTTTGTTGACGAGACTGATTCGGATGTGTACAAGAGCTTTTTGAAATAGCCATAGATATATAGACTCATTTTTTCCATGCGCTATAATTCTCCCGTCACACAACGGATGTAGAATCCAGATACCCATCTCGATCCTTGAAATGCAGTACAAGGTAAACGACGACGGGACCCCAGGAAGCTGAGCACGTTTCCCCCCCCATGAGCTCTATGGCGAGGGTTTGAGAGAGTTTCCTCTCGTTCTGGAATTTTTATTGTTTATCACTTTAATTCCCATGCGCCTGCCCCATAATGACCGGCGACTCTCTCCATACGTTTATTCAGTTCCCCTCAGGACCCGTGGTGTAACGTTTCCTCTTCGAGTGAGCATTGATGTTCTAGCCTCATCCTCCCATATAAACCCCCTCCCCCCCCCTTCAGTTCCCCAAACTACCCGCCCTTATCTTCCTACTCCACACCAAAAACCCTAACCCAATGTCTCTAGTCGAATCCCACAACGCCCTCGCACTCGCCTCCATCCTCAGTCTCCTCCCGGCCTCCTCACTGAATGTAACCCTACACACGTCCTCAACATTACCACCCGAGGCCTTTGCAGCCGCATTCGGGCTGGTGCAAGGTAACATGATGGAGATGTACAAGCGCAGTTCGATGGGGTGGTCTGCGGCCAAGAAACGGGAAGAGATGTTGCATCCCGCGATGCGGTATCTTGTGTTTAGGGAGGATGAACAGGTGAAGGGGTTCACGAGTTTTATGGTTACTGAGGAGGAGGGGGTGGAGGTTATATACTGGTTTGTTTTTTTTCCCTGGATGCGGGGAGGAGGGACTGACGGGGACAGTTATGAGTTGCAGCTGGCACCCGAGGCGCAGGGGAAGGGGTATGGGGAGAAATTGATGATGCAACTGGAGGGGTTTGGGAGGAATGTTGGACTGCGGAAGGCCATGCTTACAGTGTTCACCGAGAATACTGGGGCGATACGGTTTTACAGACGGATTGGGTATGTATTTGTCTTGCGTGAATGGGTGATGCTGATGGATGGGTGGGTAGGTATGAGGTGGACGAGGTTTCGCCGGGTCCGAGACGGCTGCGGAGCGGGGAGGTCAGGGAGCCTACGTACTACATTTTCTCAAAACAGATCTGAAAGGGGAGCGATATTTTGTGTGGGTATCCATCTTAACTTTTTTCCTTCTTTTACTTTGTTTTGTTTGGTTCATCTATTATATTTGTACAATATCCTTCCCCTTCATTTCAGGTCGTTCTGTTTCCCACTCGTCTCGGAGAACAGCAAAAAGTGCGTCTGCCACGATGACTGTAACGGCCAAACACCACACCAATGTGATGGCATAGAAGAAGTTGGCGTTGCCAGAGCCAGCATAGATCCATAGGTGATAGAAGGCGGGACCAAGTAAAGTTGCATAGAGCAAGGTAGAAGTGGCAAAGAAGGTGTAACGCATTACTGGGGTTGTCAGCATAGAGAAAGTGAGTGGTGAGGAAAGACGGTGCATACATGGGAATATGTGGCGGTAGAGCGATAGAAGGGAAAGGTAGAGTGCCGTGTCTCCGATAGAGGGGTACGACTTAAAGATAGCACTGATCCCAAGAACTGTTGTAATCACAAAAAGCGGCTGTTTTCTATCATAAATGTCAGTCCCGGTTCTATGGCGTCACAGATATCACCCACCGAAGTCGAATGCACAGACCACCAACGTAAATCAAGAGGTGGAGCTGAAACACGCATAAAAAGAACTCTCGGAACGAGTCAAACATCTCGATGAAGAAATACCACCACAGCCCAACGTTGGGAGTCAGATCCGGGAGCAACAGGTGTACTCCATATGTTGAATACAGAAACTCCCACGAGTTTGAAGTGATGAAGTACGACAGTCCAAGCAATCCCGCCATCGCAGCTAGGAATATCCCCGTCTGCGTAGCGGCAAAATTGAGAAGCGTTGGCTTCCCAGCCGGCCGAGGATGCATATCATAGCACAGGAGTATAATGGCCGGCAGAATCAGAACGGGGTATAGCGACAGGTAAGACGACATGGCGAGCGCAAGAACAGCTGGCAAGCTGTCTCCCTGCACAGCTTTGGCGATCGAGGTGAGAATCACCGTGTTGGTGAAAACCAGCGTGGACCGGGAGAGGCATGTTGCAACAGCGAACGGATTAAGAAGGAACGCAGCGCCTGCCGCCCACGGAGGAAGTGAATTCCCCTTCCTGCTCGACGTATGCAAAGGAGTGACTGCAGATACACCCGAGGCAGCTATCTGGATGAGTGCAAGTGCCGACTGGACATCGGCGAGTATGTATATAAGGTTCGTGAGGATTCGAGAGTTCGGTAAGTTTGAAAAGAATGCTAGAAGTAGCGGAGCCTAATTCGCATTAGAGATCTGTGTGCAAGGACGATGATCTCTCTACCTGGTGGAAGATGCCGCCATCATAAGGAGAGACGCCGTGTGTATAGAGGAACAAGCCTTCTTGGAGTCGTTTAAAGCTGGTAACGGGAGTGGAGAGCTCGACGCGGTTTGTCAGGAGGTCCGGGAGTGAGGGAAACGCAGTAAACAGAAACAGACGGAGTGACACGGCGAAGACTATGATAGAGACGCTTCGCCGGTCCATAACGAAGGATAAAGGCGGGTCAATTGGCGGCAGCGTCAGCGAAGCAGAGCATGACCTTGAAGGATGAGGGTGTGGTGCGGTGGTAGTGCAGCGCAGGCATCAAGTTTAGAAGACATGTGGCTTTCTTGCTCTCAGCCGCATCATTCCAACCAAACCTCCGCCTTCTGCCAAAGGGATCCTCTCTAAACAACCAACCACCTACAACCACCACCGCCACCTTTGGTCTCTACCTTTCGAATCACTCCTTAACCGCTCGTTTCTCGTCTTACTTTGTCCACCCACTTGCTTGTTCACCGCTTTCTCATGGCTTTCGTCAACCCCTTTCGTGATATCAATATCACTGCCGCACCAACCCACTACCTCTTCAGATCGCCTTCAGCCCCAAATGCGGCTGCTCTCGTCGTCGACCGCCCCTCGGGGGACTTGAAAATGGTTCAGTCGCCTATGCTTGGTGGAAAGCGAGTTACCAGCATCGCCGGAATTTTGGGAATGATTCAACTGCGACTCGGTTCGTACGCTCAGACCCCTCTCCCCCTGGACAGAGGAAACCTCATAGCTTCAGCTTGAGTGAACGGATACTTGGGCGTTTGAATTTGCATCACTGACACCTGAGAAGACAAATATATCATTATAATCACAAAAGCCAAACTCGTCGGCCGTATTCGAGGACATACCGTCTACAAGGTTGAAGCAACCGAGTTCCTGCCAATGCAGGAGCGTGCGTTACACGTGTGTTCCTTCTGCTGCTGCTAGGTGTCAGAAAGGGTGCTCACTAGATACTTTGTTTCAGGACCTTGATGAGGATACCTATCTTGCCTTGTTGCGTACACACATCCGAACGGCGCCAATGTACTTTTCATATTCCTTCGACTTAACCAACACCTTTCAGCGACAATCAGTGGCTAATCATTCGTTCCCACTGTGGCAGCGGGTATGTGTCATTGCATTTCCGTGTTGCATGGCTGTTGATACCCGGCGCCATGTATAGGCCGGAAGCGGACGCCTGACGCTAATGCTTGATGGTTTCTGTAGGTGGACGAACGATTCTTTTGGAATCGCTATATTCAGTCAGACTTGATCAACTTGCGGAGCACAAGTACCCACGTCGATCCTTACATTCTACCAGTCTTCTTTGGATTTCTCAAGATTGCAGCTACCAAGTTGAAGAATACACCCCTCACCTTTGTATTGATTACACGGAGATCTCGGCATCGAGCGGGAACTCGGTACCTGACTCGCGGAGTTGACGAGGCCGGCAATGTTTCGAACTTCAACGAGACAGAGCAAATAGTGATAGTCGGTGATTCGACTGGCGGGCTGGGTTATGACCAAGACACCGTCGGCGGAAACCGAGGAACTGAGAAAGTGCAAATTTTGAGCTATGTCCAGACAAGAGGTAGTGTACCAGTGTTTTGGGCGGAAATAAACAACTTGTCGTATACACCAAAGCTGCAGATTCGGGGTGTGGATACAGCGTTACCAGCGTCTCGTGCGCATTTCGATCAGCAGATCAAGCTCTATGGGGACAATTACTTGGTCAACCTAGTCAAGCAGAACGGTAGGGAGGAAAGAGTAAAGGCAGCATATGAAAAGATTGTCAAACTGCTCGTTTCGTCACCGGCCGAATCAAAACAGGCATCGGAAAAGACATCAGAGCGGTTTAGGGAAATCGAACCAACAAAGAAGGAGCAGAGGATGGATCGTCTGCACTACATTTACTTCGATTTCCACCACGAATGCAGGGGCTTGAAATGGCATAGGGCGCAGCTACTTTTGGATAGGATTAGAGAGGGGCTACATGAGCAGAAGTACTTTCACTCGATTGAAAGCGGCGCAACAAGCAACGTCCAATGTTGCCAACAGAGTGTAGTAAGGACGAATTGTATGGACTGTCTTGACAGGACCAACGTTGTGCAGAGCATGCTCGCAAAGTGGTCATTAAACCGGCAGATGATTGATATCGGTATTTTAGCACCAGGCGAGGACATCGGGTCTTTCGCCAATTTCGAATTCACGTTTAGAAACGGTATGTTTATGTCTGGTCCATTTCATCCTTGATATTAAATTGATTAACAGCTTGGGCCGACAACGCCGACGTCGTCAGTCGTGCGTATTCTGGCACTGGTGCCTTGAAGGCCGACTTCACCCGTACCGGGAAAAGCACCATGGCTGGTGCTCTCGCGGATCTCTCCAATTCCATAACCAGGTACTTTCGCAATAACTACACGGATGGCGTGAGACAGGATGCCTACGACCTCTTCCTGGGCAACTACCTCCCCTCGAACAATTATATCTCTTCCCACCAGCTCTTTGTCGATCATCGCCCCATTATCATTCAAAGCATACCCTATATTCTCTACGCTGCCATCTTCCTCGAGTTTGCGTTGTTGATATTACCACGACAAGGGGATGGGCAGATAAGCATAAGACTGTTTGCACTGTTCTGGTTGGTGGTTGCGGTGTGGGCGATTATGTTTATCAGGGAATATGGAGTACTCTACGTCTCCTGGCCAAAGTTGAACGTTCCGGCATTTGCGATTGAGGGATATAATGAGGCGCTAAACCGAGTAAAGAAGGATAAGGTTGTTGGGAAGTGGCTAGCTAGTACTACGACCAGTGGCGGGCGAGAGAGAGGCGCAAGTATGGGAGGTGCGAATATCAGGTTGATACACTTAGAGGAAGGAAAGAAGAGAATTGAGTAAGGTGGCAGTGCGATTCCAGACACTATATTGCGAGGAATGAGGAAGAGGTGCAGCAGATTGTTTTGAGATATGCATTGTTCTTGGTGCTGGATTGAGTAACAGATATCCGTTGGCACTGCAGCGAGGTGGAAGTGATAGAGAGGGTGGGGGCGTTTGTCGTTGGATCGCTACAATAAGGGTTCTCTTTTGTTTTTGGATTTTTGTTAGCTCTTCTTCTGTTTGATTATGAAGTATTTTTTGTAATTACCTAGATGGTACCTGTCTCCGTTTTGTTGGATCATTCCCCTTTCCTGTGCACGTGGTAGTGGGCTTCTTCTTTTCATTTGTCTTATAGAATACAAGCATGCGTTGAGTGATGAATGGTTTGTATGCTACAACTAAATGCGTTGTTTACTCGACGATAGCGATATATCGAAATAGGATCCTACACGGTGAGATGAACAGCTACTGAGTACTTAGTATTGATCAGATGTCAGTATTTGCACAGGTAACCTTTAGTAGCGTCAGAAACTCACGGTAACAGTGAGCAAGCTTCTTCTTCCTCCATCATTCGAGACTCCCATGGGTGCTTTCCCTCTCACTTCCTCACTCTCTCTGGACTCATTTCTGCAAAAAGGACACCTACAGACAAGGAGAAGTAGTGGGAAAGACATTCATCCGGGCTCCCATGCTTGTTTCCTCTGCAGTAAGCAGACCCCCTCCCTCCCTCCCTCCTTCCCTCCCTCATCATCCCACCTAGTTAGCCAGGACCAGGAAGACGAGCTTGCGATTTGCATGTGGTGGGTCAACAGTTGCGTGCCCATACTGGGGGCCAGATCATCGAAGCCAGAGTGGTTTGTTCCAAGGAGTCATGATGGCGGTGGAGGTGGTGGGGTTGGTAAGAGAAAGAAGCTATTCCCCGCCAGCCCTACCTATAGGATCATAATAAATCCAGTATAATACCCAATAAATCCTGTAGAAAGTCAGTCATCAGTCAAATAATAAAATAAAAGCAGACTAGAGCGGGATGATATGCGGGCAGTTGCGCTCACGTAAGTATGTATGTAAGAAAGTGGCTCTCATCGTGATGAGGGAGAAGAGATTGCGAATATACATATGGTTTAAGCTGTGAGTAGTGTATGTGAGGAGGAGGAGGAGGAAGAAGAGGAGGAAAGAGGACGGATAGACAGACAGGTAGAGAAGCAAACCACCCAAATTTCAGCAGCAGCAGTGGGCGTGATATGCATGCAGTTCCATGCACGAAAATCGACATCTCCAACCAGCAATTCCCATAGGATCCCCAAGTACCTTAGTGGTAGTAAGGCAGGTTTTCTTCACCGCTCCGGCCACCGTGTAACACCCACCATCGTAACACACCCACGGGCCTCCGTTGTACAGAGCTGCAGAGTCCCACTTGTACAACCTTCCTAACCACATATTGTCTCGGCCGCTGACGGTGCCTACACTCTTCAGCTACCATACAGCGTCAGATCTCAAATTGTACTTGTGTACTCTACATAAATCCCGCAGGAAAAAAGAAGAAAAAGCAAAAGGGACATCCGGGATATAAAAGATGATTGTAGCCAGTACGGAGATTACATAGGCTAAGGCACAACCCGTGGCTGAGAGACTGAGAGTCGAGTGAGCATCTATGGATAAGGCATTAGGGTGCATGGCGGGGAGACCCGTTTCTGTGATAGTGGTATCGGATTTAGTATCCACATAATGTCTATTACGCTTTCTCTACCAAGCAGTAACGAAATATGTGACCTTCAATTTAACATTAGGAACGCGCACTTATAGATTCGTCCGTGCAATTAAACGTCGAAGTTGTTAGTCATACGCTGTGGTCATATACTTATGTATCGTGATGACACTCAAGGACTCATTTTCCAGGTTGATGGTATAATGCGGTTCTAGATTTTCTGATAATGACGCAGGGTAGTGTACGTATGCTGAAACAATAGCCGATAACTTTCCTCCAAGAAGAAAAACATGTATTCAGTGCTCAATGATGCGTCTGCAAAACGTCCCCTTCTGCCATATTTTCCAAGAAAAAACGAAAGCGTAACGGAAATGACAGCGGTATATGAGAGTAAGCACGAAAATAAAACCAAACAAAACCACTGGGCGAAAATAATAAGGAAAGCAAACGTTCAGTGTCGAGACAGGCCGTAAATACATACTTCCCAGTGTCCCATTCCGCCCATTACCGTAAAAGGGCTGCAGATCACATAAGGTTGTATTGCTATTACGTCTTCTGTTGTTGAATCGTTGTGGATATGCGGATGGCGGGAGTCACGACTCTTGAACTCCCTGAAAGTCTAACGACTGGCACTTCTTTGGTTCAACCTGGCTAGAACTCCCTCCATTCCCTCCTGCCCAGGTATTAGATATCACATTCCCACCATTCATGGGGTAGAACGAGCTCACCTGCGCAATGACTCTCTGAAGCCACATCCCTTCACCTTGAGGCCCAAATGGGGGTCTGAGATACTGGCTCAACGCTCTGTAGCATTCTGCTAGATATCCCTGGGTATCGGCCGGCAGATTATGGAAAAACTGATCTCGAGCGCACAGATCGCGAAAAGTGTAACTATCTCGCAAAGTCGAGAGGTACCCGTCGATATCATGCCCATGGCGTTGCTCCACCGACCAAAGATAAATGACCAGCGTAGTAGCGAACGACATTCGGCCTTCATTGCTGGGGAAGCCGGTGAAGTTGACTATACTGACTAGGTAATTGGCCACTTCCTGGGCAACCTGGGCCTTGTGTTCCAGGTTTGCGATATACCCCTCAACCAGCGGAACCACGCTGGAATCACCGAGGATGTTTAACAACTGCTGTGGTTGGGAAACGTAGGTGGGAGATCTTCTTCCACGACGGTCTCGACTAAAGAATGATGGTGGTGACCATATCTGCACAAGCCGGTCGGCCTGGGGAAGTCGAGAAAGCCTTACGCGGAGCACGCCGGCCCTGTAGTCTCCAACCGTAGAGTTAAGAACGTGGCTGGAGGAAGACACACTCGCAGTATTGTCAAGAAAAGAAAGGATATTCAGAAGAAGTTCTGAAGGAAGATCGTGGAGCATGTTTGACATGAGTAAAGGTCTTGGGGCTCTTGTGGGTTGTTTTTGTGACTTGAAAAGAGTGATTTCTTGAGTGTATGGATGGATATGAAAATTGGTATCGATAAACTTGATTTTGAGCTCGCTGGCGTTGGAGGTAGCTTTGAATCTTCGAAGATGTACTTATGACTGGAGTGTTTGTTGATGAAAGATATTTCAAGGAAGCCCCACTGGCCTTATATATTTCTAAAGAAACTACGAAGATTTCGTGGTACTGATGCTATGATATGCATGGGTATGGGTGCATCTGTGATGTAAAGACGTATGCACTGCCAGGCCATGGATAGAAACCATCCACTCGGGCATCGATATGCAACGAGTTGAGCGGTATGACTGCAAACGTTGTGGTTGGATAGGAGGATGTCGGGGAAGATCTTGGGGAGGGCGAAAATTCTCCGGACGAGATAAATTGGGAAACGGGTTTCTTGCAGGACTCCGGAGGCGAAGAGCAATACAAAAGCCTGATGCAACGTGCAGGAGCCGAGACTTGCCAAAACACAATGTCTCTGGATCTATTTGTGTGTGTGGTCCAACCCTCTGCTTCCTCGTCCTCGTTCCATCACCCCTGCGTTGCCTAGACTTGCAGGGTCAGTTGTTTGACCAGTAGTTGAAGTGGGGCAGGATGAGGAGGAGTAGGAGAAGACAGAGGCGAGAATTCAATAGGGCTGGCCCACACCCGACCCGTGATTCTCGCTGACGCAGGCACAAGAACGTCAGAGTGGGTCTGAATACAACACAGCAAGCACCAAAGGCATTAGGATGCATCATGAAGAAGCCATGTAATTGATGACGTCCCCACATCTTTGGTGGATGTATTATGCTTGCTGGACGTCCACGAATTTCAACTCAGTTACTAACTGCTAACCTCAAAAGGTGGTAGATGTGCAGATGCATAACCGCTGGGTCAAGGTAACGTTCCTGCAGCTTTACCCAAGAGGGTGGTCTGCCATCTGATTCGTCGAGGGCAGATGTCAACAAACTTGCATCCGGCAGAGGGGACAGATATCCATCGGGGATTAGACCCAACCGCTCGGGGACTGGGAAGCTCGGCAGTGGGGGGAGGTCAGATGGATCAGCAACACAACCAAAAAAGTGTACGTGAGCATAGTATCCAAGCCCAAGGTATGGATGGATGAAATCTTCAACCGTGAAGTTTTGGTTGAGAGGAGGCGGTGGGTCCAATGGCAGGGACTATGGCTGGGGTAAACAGGTAAACAAGCGAGCTCTGACATTGGATTCTTCGGAGTATGGGACAGAGAGCAGTACCCCATCCTCCTGCGTCCTGCGGGTGTTTGTTTCAGTTCAATACTCTTTGCACCGCCTCGCTGGTCACTCGGTTGCCGGTCAGAAGCAGGCTTTTAGCCTCGCTGATTGGACAATGCAGGAATAGCACCAGCTATAGTACTAGCCACGGGACCAGGTGCTCTGAGTTATAGGTGATTGACTCAATATCTAGTAATAGGAAGTCGGTACTAAGTAAAAGTGATGTCGATGTGAGGGCATGAGGGCGTGAGAGAGTGTTCTGTAGTGCAGGCTTCTAGAAGGATTCGACAAAGTCTTGCTATTCGCTGTGGTGGTGCCACAAGGAATAAGCTCTAGTACTACCAACTTGATTGGTTGCCGCCTTTGGTGCGAGCGTTGCCTGTTTGGGCAAGTCTTCTTTTTCCCTGAACCTCACCTCACCCCTCCTCACCTCTTCCACCCAACCGAGTATCTCCATTCCCAGACGGACGAACACACAGACAGACAAACTAAATCTCGCTACTGGCCTTGTACATTCTGTTATAACTGCCGTACGCTTCGCTCGCACAAGCATGATTCTCACATCGTCCGTAGCCCTGCGCGGCAGTTTACTACGGCTTACCGCCTGGTCTCCGACTATAACTCTGGCCCGATCGTTCACCTCGATCCCAAACACCCTCAGTTCTCGGCTGCAAGTTCCTTGGATACTGGGTTCAGCGGCTCTGCTTCATCAGCAGCCGCAGATGCGGAGCATGAAAGTTCGTGCCTCAGTCAAGAAGCTATGTGATGGCTGCATGGTATGTCTACCACAAATTCTGCTATTACTTCCTCAAATTATCTGGGCGGCGAATTGAAATCCAGGTTACACGCCTATATGGGGTTTTTTATTATTTTTGTTTTTTGCCCTCTGGCGTCTATTTTTCTTGCGCTGTATTAGCCCCCATCCCCCCGATACAGCCTTACTGACAAAATCTGCCTTGCGTCCTCTAAACAGTCTGTCCGCAGAAAGGGACGTGTGTATATCATCTGCTCAAAGAACCAGAAGCATAAGCAGCGCCAAGGTTAAGGTGGTTACGTACTTCGGGTGTCGAAGTGTATGATAGTGCGGGAATAGAGACAAATGATATGTACTGTACCTGAGTCATTTAGTACGATATGAAATAGAGAGACAGGGGTGGGTTGATTTCAGCTGGAGAGTGTGATTGGTGGTAGGAGAATGATCCAAGACTGAGGGAATGCTCGCTTCCACCTGGAGAATACGAAGATATTTTGGAACCGGTTTGCACTGTGGAAGTCCCGAGGTCGTTAGCTTGTCCTTCTACAGCGGAGTGCTGAGAGGTATCTATCGACTGGAAAGTCATGACCTATACTTCGTGTTCCTATTCTTGAGTTCCTTTTTATGTACTTAAGTATATATAAAGAACTTTCTTTCTTCTTTCGGTTTGGGCTGTGTCCTTGTATCTTGCTAGTGTCAGGCCTGGGATTCAAGTTGTTACTATAATGTGTGCAATCCGGGAAAACAAAGGCCCGGAGTTGTATGCGACAGCTGGATAATTGGATAACTGACTGTTACCGTGAATAGATTTATATCCAAACCGGAACTTTCAAAACTCCGAACCAGGCGAAGCGCGAGATACTCCGCCCAAGACATCCGCTGCTGCTGCTGTACTGCTACTGTAACAGTTTAAGCTTGTGTCACTCATCATTTCCCCGATCGGCGGTCCCGCCAGGCCTTGTTTCCAAAAACAAACATGTCCCCACCCCAAGTCGCCCAATTCATTCAGTAGTGTGAGATGTGTATTTTTGGATTGTCTAAGCTGCTCTAAATTGACTAATGAATGTGCTGAATGAGCACAAAGAAGCTTTCTGCGCCCGGCTCGATCGGTAGCTGATGCATCTATTTCGGCGTTTAGTGCAGACATGGTACTGTAGCGAGTATTAAGGTACAAACTAAATTCTAAAAATGATACTTCTAAAGATCAAATAATGTAATTGATGATAGTTACCTAACAAACGACAAAATTGGACTTGGGGGATTGGGAAAATGTCACTGGCGGAAAGAATTGTCTTCGAAATCTCCGCGGGTGAAAGGGCAAGATAGATAGATAGATCGTAGACGGGATAGATAAGGAATATAAGGACTGGTTATATTATTACTGTATTTTTGCGTAGATTTCTCGTTATCAATCCTAAAAATACATACGTTATGGCCGAGTTTACGGAGCCTGAAACCGTCCACTTGAACATTTTCTCAACGTCCGTTTTCCGGACCAACCATCGGTGTTGGCCGAAGTAGAGCAATTCGTCAGCTTTGATAGAACCCACTGGGGATTGCAGACGTTGGTATTTGTTCAATGGAGGATAGTCACTTGCACTTGGCTTGAGAACCCAGCAACCGGACAAGAACACCTTACTAAGTCTACATGCAAGAAGGGGGGTTTTCAACGGCGGTCGTAAGACCATTATCCTTATATGACTATTACCCAACCATCTGAGTACCGTTTTTGACGGTTGTCAGACGGTCAAAATGCTTTTACAACAGTTGTATGATAACGACAGTCTTACGACCGCTGTTAAAACCCCCCTTTTTTCATACAGTACTTAAGTATCTATTATAGATTGGTTTATAAAACGTGTAAGCCTATTGAAAGGACTTATTACTGCGTCTCTTATATCATTTTATATCATTCTTATGAAAGAGCTTTTCTGATATAAGTCTTCTGACAATAATTTTATAAGCATGACAGTCAAATAAATCTCTGCAATTGCCTTACAAGCTTTATTGGCTCACTACAAGGTACTTAGGCAGCTACAAGAAAAGAAATTTATAAGGCTGGAAACTGGATGTAAAGTTACTCGACAGACCACTAAAAGTGACTAAATGACATAAATTGAAGCATACGTATATACCAACCACCTTGTGGAAGACAGGTGAAAATAACAAACCAAATTAGCCTGGTGGCGGTGGCTATTTTTCCTTAATGCTGGCTATAATACCTGACATGGATAACTATGTTATCTGGTTCTCGGTATGTTGAGGGTTCATACCACTACATGAAGAATATTCCTGTGAAACGGGGGAACAGGACTGCTTTTTGGGCGTTAAACTGGGATTTGGGCTCCTGGGAATACCAACAGGATTATTTACTAAAGCTACCATGATGTAAAATAACTACTAAATTTATTCTCACGATTCATTTGTACTGACCAAAGGCCCTCGAGAAGTTCGCAACCTAGTGGGATTCTATGTCGGAGAATAACTTTGGATCTACGGAAGAGCGGCTGCGCCAAGGCTGTTCTTAAATCTTGCGACACCTCACTATTTCCAATAATCCAGGAGAATGCCTCAGTAGTCTTCTCCCACTATATATTCCACTAGGATACTTTAAGCTGTTCGAATTGTGAGGCTCCTAAAAATGTACTCAGTGCCGCGTAATTGCTGTCGAGCATATAGGCGCATGCCTCAGGCAAAGTTCTTCACCTGCAACTCCCAACCAACACATGTAAGCAGCTTTTCTAGCTGCTCCAACCGCGGTCAATCTGTATCACTCAAGATTCTACAGGTAAGAGCTGAAAGGCCCCCATGAAGCCATGCGGAGTCTAGCCACGATTTTCACGAATGCACAATACTTGTTGACTGATCCACAAATCCGACCCATGACAAGTGCCACCTCCATTACGCTAATTTAATACTCACAATTTAATACTCGTGTATCGGGCCCTCTTGAAAGTATACTTGCGTAAATGGAAAGGATTTCTTCCTGTCGAGGTTGGACTACGAGCCTCCACCTGTGGCGCTCCTAGCGCCTCATATGTGGCGCAGAGTGTATAAAAAGTAACCACCGATTTGACTGGCAATGTCCGCAAAGAGGATTCATTGACGAAACCCGAAACCGAAGGAACGAACAAACTGGGAAACCCTTAAGACTCCCCTGAACAAGTGTAGCCTGGCTCTGCAAAGCCAATGACTGAAGTACGCCAGTAAATGAAGAAGCGGGGTTATACCTGTGTTGGTGGTGGATGTGCGATGGTCTGTGAATTCTTTCAAGCCTTTATAGGGAAGAACTGAAAGAAGACACCGATGAAGCCATGTAGATACAACCGCAAGTTTTACCAACGCTGGGTACGTTTTGACCCGGATTGTAGAGCCCAGACATGATCAAGAATATGCAACCGTCAGGTCGACTATGGAATAGAACTACAGGCTTACAGATCTTGTACATAGAAGCTTTGATAAGAATATTGAAGGTTAAAGTTGGCATTGATGTGGGAGTCCTTAAAGCTGGTGATCATTCTAGAGAGATAGAGAATCAGGAGTTGAGCTTCACGATTTTTTGAGGAGCGCACATGGATTCAAGATTCCGCCTTGGGTCTATTTATTCTGAACAAACAAAGGTCTACACACAGCAAAACTGGACAGTTACCGCCCAGAAAAATTTCTATATCGCCATAAATTCTCCCTACTAGCTAGTCCGCCACCATCGTTGACGGAATCCCGGTGGTTCGCCCGAAGGAAGTGGCTGGGTACTCCAGAGAACTGGGCCAAAACCACCGTAAAAGAGCGGCAGACCATGTTGATTGTCTGCAGTGGAAACAGTGTATAAATAAGACCATTGCTCTGGTCCAACATCCATCAATCGGGATGTCATAGAAAGCTGAAGGAACAAAATCTGCTTTGGATTTCGTTAGCGAGCGCACAGACCACACCTTAAGTTAACTTAAACCGTTTCCACAATCGCACAGACCACACCTAACATAAACATCTACACAATTGCTCACTCGCCAAGCTCAGGTACATTACACTAGCGCTTCAGCGATGACTCCAACATCATAACAAGTAAGGGCACTTAGCATCACAAACAACCCCTAATAATACCCGGGAGACCTCCCGGATCGAGATCGAGAAGTTTACCAACCAAACTGCATAATCCCACTTCAACCTGCGGCTGTCCGCTCTCTGTAATGGGGATTTCTAGTAGTCACAGATCGGCGCCGCAGGAATGATTATTGAACACAATGTTCAGTACCCGTTTCTAGCGGTTCCACAAGAGCCAAATCCGATCCCGAGGACAATCTCCTGGGACGAGGAGCTGACTCTGGTGCTCAGGGTTGATTCCCATGACATAACTAATTTTAGATCTACTAGCCATCTACCGAACAGTCCTATGAGGGCTTCTTGTGGGGACGGGTGTACCCGTGAAAAGCCCTTTTGTGTCTCGGTTGGTAGCATTGAGAACTTTAGGGGCTATGGCGACTTCATCCAAGATGACCTGAGTAGTGACAGGGGGGCCTCGCAAGCTGGCTATGCCAGGAGGATGTGTATTTAGGTTTCTTATGTCCGTCATAGGCCTATGGCCTCAATACGGGTACGATTCAAAGTGGGGCAAGGAATGATCTGAGTAGTGATTGGTGTGGGACGGAATATTCCGGCCCTGAGACATGAGCCTGGCATTGGAAAGACGTAAATCTAGGCAACGAGGTGTCTTAGTTTTTTTCTACGGTCTCAGAGCGACTCGGGACTCTGTGGATGATATTCGATGGTATTGCGCGCCTGAGCGGCGGTGAATCTGGCTCCCCGGTTCCCGCCGCCATTACTTCATGGGAGTCTTTCCACCATATTACTGCACCGGCATCACACTGTACCGGGCACTGAGGTTCGGACACTGTCTGCTGCTGGCAGATAATATCGTTTTGGACAGCCATTGCTGACGGCTGCAGAAGAGGACAGGGTTATGGAAATGATGGCAGTGCATTGAAGAAGTGTAGGGAGAATGGGTGGGGGGTAAAGGGTGGATTAAGTGCTATATGGATCTGTTTTAAATGTATAGTATATAATTGAACTTGAAGGTGCTGACAACTTTTACTGCTTGGACACTGGCCTGCTGGCGCTCACAGAGGCATATAAACAGCTGGACAGACACCCAGTGCTGACTGCTGACGTCTGAACCTTAGTAGTCGGTACAGTATATGACAGCTGAGTGGATAACATGTCTGAGAGACACTGAATCTCTCCCTTAATGCTATTCAATGGGCCCAGGTACCCAAAATTACATCTCTGTACTGTACTTAGCAAATAGATATCCAAATACAAAAAAAAACGCCAATCCAATTATAAAACTTAAGTGTCAGCCTATCGACCCCAAATTCACCGCCCATCCAAAGACGCCTGGCCGTACCAATTCCTAAAACAAACTGCCCTCATCCGCACTAGTCTCCCCCTCTGTCTCCGTAACCGTTTCATCTGCCGGATCCATGTCCCCCGGTTGAGGTTGAGGGTGCAGCTCCATCCTCCTCTCTTCGCCTGGCGGCGGGCCGCCGCCAAACTCAACGACTCTCTTAAGCATAGTCATGCTTCCTAGAATCAGCAGGGTGCGTCCTGCCACATCAGAAAATAACTCACCGCTCCCCAAAAACCCTCGCCAGCTCGACTATACCAGCACTTGGCTTTACGCCCCTTAACCCCAACTCCACGCCCTCAATAACCAACATTTGCCCTCCTTTCCCCTCTTCCCCCGCCATCTGCGGAGCTTCCTTCACCGTCGCCTCCACCAGCTGAAAGTCTTTGCTAAGACTATGTGCCTCTCTCACGAACGCGCCGTGCTGCTCGTCAAAGTCGATATCCACTGTAATTATCCTGTCCCGCCCATTCGGTGGCGGCAGGTCAAGCGTAGGATCCGCGAGGTCATCGGCAAAAATGTAGTGCACGTGGGGATGCGCATGGCTAGGGTTCGAGGGTGTGGGCGAGATGAGGGTGAAGAAGGGTTGGAAGCTGGGTGGGGGAGGGGGTGGAGCTAAGGGAGGTGGTTGGAATGGTTGTTGTTGTGACGGTGAGGCTTGGAGGTATTGCTGGTTCGTGGAAGGTGAAGACATCGTGCGAGTGAGGTTGTGAAGCCTAGCAATGAACCTTGCTCATGTACTCACGCGGCCGCCTGCTATATTGGGCACGTGATGTGGCTTCGATTTGGTTAAGTAGCGACAAAGTCCGGAAGAGAGGGGATTTTGGCCCGATTTTCCGGTCCCTTGGCACTGTTTTCCGACCCTCATCGTTTTCACCAAGGCGCGTAATTCGAAACACCAACACCATTCCAGCGCTCCAATGTCATTCCAAGCGTGAAGGGTGCGTCCAACAGCACCCAACAGAAAAGCAAGCCACGGTCATTCAGATATCCTATTGTTCTGTTGAATTTTTAAAAGCCCCCTTTCGAACTACATCTACATCATCCCCACCCGTAATAGACCAGCCTACCCAACCTCCGGTCATGGAAATACCTGAATCGACCCGGTTCGGTCTGTACTCATCGGGATTGTTTGACTGAGGCTATTATCTATTCGGGGCTCTCGCGAGGTGCCTGGCTCAAATTCACTTGGACATGTGCTGGTAGCCATTATGTGCCTAGTCGTCTCTCCATCTATGGACTTCTTAAGAAACTCCAGGACAAGGCCATAAGAAAATAAGCAAGAATAAAAAAAGACACAAACACTATTCGATCCGCGCTCGACCAAGCTCAGTTCAGCCACGCAATACTTCGGCAGAAACCTACATACGCCGCTGGCGTCAAGCAGACTCTTCTTGCAATCCGCCATAGGCAATTCCAGTAAGCTCAGGGACTGGTGGCTCCCGGGAGTAGGTATTCGGTGGTGGTGCCGGTGTTTGTGCCAAATGTGGGCCTTAAAATTAGCTGCGGGGTGCCGTGATACCGTGAAACTAGTTGCAGTGGGCCTTAAAGCGAACGGATTTGGGTGCTGCAATGCCGGTGGAGGGCCTAAGAACGAAAAATAGTATAAAATAACATGATTTCCACCGCTTCCTATAGTTGATTATTGTATGCCATGACATCATAGAGACTATAGGGCCCTGTAGGTATTTAGTCTAAGAACCATTTGCCCTGGTCTCAAACGGTCTAGAATTCTTGCCCTGAAAACCATAGTCTAGTCACTCTTCGCCACCTGGGTGAACTGTTACATTCGTGCCTTGCAAATATTGCGCACGTCTATTCTGATCGTCCTCAGTTTCGGCTGAGTGAGTGAGTCCTCTAAACCAGGGTGGTGAACCGTGTTCAGGACTTTCCAAGCGACGAGTTTCACGTGCATTTGCTTTCTCCGTTGACAGCGGAGCCGTTGCGGTGTCATTAACAATCGGGCCTCGGCCATTTCTTTGGTGTAGAAATGAGATGGTGTTGGTATATGCCTTAGGCAGTGTCGAAGGCTTCAACTGCTCCAAATAAAGAGTTCACAAATAGGAAGATAGTGAGGTCAGTGTGTAAAAAGGACGGTGTCGTGTTGATGGCGGATGATCCATGCGTTGGAGCTGATTTACAAGGATATCGCTGATCTCTCGTCGTTGCATGTAGCACGTGGCGAATCAACGTTTTCTCGGGAGTTTCGATTGACTTGATCGAAGGCACTCGAACCTTCTCTACTTTGTTGTACGCGTTCGGGACAAAAAGGCAGACTATAAGGGTACAGCCCGTGAAGAGGACTCAATCTTAGATGTTCTTGTCTCCTGTAACGCGTGTCAATGAGGAGATTAAAGATGAGTCAATATGTCATATATATACCAGGTATTTTTCACCATAACTCATTTTCAAGCTCTATAACCTGAGCTGGGTCTCCATTCTCCGAGTCATCTTCATCTGATGTGTGTGTGTGTACAGCAATTTATTTCTACTTATGGCTAGACGCGTTTGACAATGCCATCTGGCCGCACGATTAGTTCCACTGTAGCGCGTACATGATCGATCACCTCTTCCCGGTGCGGTGCTGAAAGGGCTGCATCCCCCACTATATCGTGCACCTCAAGCAATTGCTTTTTTCAATCCACGGAGTTGTAGCAGACTCTGTACCTTGACGCCGTCGTGAATTTCCTCTTCTAAAGTACTAGAACAAAAGTTTTCGTGCAACCGCCGCAATGGATTCTTTCCAGTGTACTCCTGGCCCGACATTTCTCGGTTACCCAATTGTTTTTCGTTGTCTAAGTTGTCCCAAACTTCGTCTCTGTCCATATTGTCTCCCATACTTGCGTGCATAGTTGCGTGTATTCGGATTGAAGGTTTGGGATTGGGGATGTGCAGATACTGACAATGAACCCGAAAACTGGGCCTCAGAGGAGGTTATATACAACTGCATTGTACGCGTTACCGCGTCATCTATGATTGTAGCATTCACACGATCTTGCAAATACGCTGCTTGCCAGCAGCACAGATTGTCGTGCAAGCTGACACGTCCGAGAAATTCGTGACAAAAAGGGCCGAAATAATGGGAGAAGAGGCCCGATTAACCGATTAACGGGGCCAAGCACCTTAAAATAGGGTCGTTTTCGTCAGGACACCATTAGGTACTTACTGTACCAAAAAAGCCCCGTTTATTGATGCCAAGCTAATGCTGTATTAATGTTGAATTCTTTATAAATGTATACATTGGTTGAACTTGTGGGGTATTTCAGAATTTGCAACAATATCAATTGTGGGATCAATTTCACAATAATGTAGCACAGAAGACCACATTAGATGGTATATTGATGCCACATTGATGCTGGATTGCTGTCATATTCAAAATGATGTGCATTGAGTTAAATAGTAGAGCTATACTATATTACTTCCACATGTGTATATTTCGCACATGCCTGCACACACCTGCACATGCCTGCTCATGCCCAATGGCTTGCCTCCAAGCCCAATGCTGCCAGCTGACTGACATATGGTAAAAAAAATATCTCTAGCATGATTTGAACCTGTTTCAGTGGGTATTGTACACACCCACTAACCACTTCACTATGTATGTAGTTTGCTGAACATAACATTATGTTAGGGCTATTTGTAGGTATACTGGTTTGTTACTGTCACATCATTGTGACAAGAATGTGGAATGCCTGCCACATCTATGCAAATGCTCAATACTGCTCAATTGACCAATATTACCCCATTCAACTAAATACTCAATCATTTACAATGTCATATTTGCTGGTATCTTGTATTACTGTGATATTTTGAGCTATTCCCCAGTAATTGGAATCTTAAATTTAGTAATATGCTACAATCACTGGACTCTGGGAGTCATGCTGCACTCGGGTAAATGTGGCACTGCAGTCACATCAATAAACGGGGGTTTTTTGGCATAGTAGGTAGAGTACTCGGGTCAGGCTGTAGAAGATCGGACGCCCCATTTCTGGCAATGGATTTTGCTGTGGGAGCAGGGTGTTGAGTCACTATTGGAGTAGTTCCCGCAGCGTCTGGTGGACCTCCAGACAGCAATCTAGAGCCCGGCCACAGTCTCAGGTGTCAGAATTCGAGCTCCAGATTTACCGGTGCTCCAGATGTCAGTCTCAGAGTTCACAGCAAACAAAAGTGGAATAGTTTATAGCCTGCCGAGAATTTTGGCTTCGATAGTAGGAACTAAACACCAAGCGATCACCACACTAAACAAGCGATCACCACTAAAACACCCCGCTATCTTTTCTGTAGTATCTGAGACTGAGACTGCGACTGAGAGCAATGTTATGCTGCGGGGTAAGAGTGGCCTCCAGATTTTTGAGACTGAGACTGTGACTCGGTCTCAGACGCTGCGGGAACTACTCCATTGACTAAGGGGTGAAGCTAAGAACAAAGTCAAAGCACACTGGCTTTGCCCTTTCTGTTAATATTTAGATTGTGTTATGACTATTGCTATACCATATCTAGTCAGTTTGTTATGGTAACCTGCTGGAAAAGGAGCGTCCGATCTTCTGCAGCCAGACCCGAGTACTCTACTCTGCATGGAGCTTGGATCGCAGAGTGGTACGTGCGCAGCTTGGCATATATAAAATGTCGGTCCCATTGAGTTTGAAGTTTGTTACTTGTACAACCCCATTTCGCAGGGAATGAAGAGGACCAGCAACCCGCTCTCCAGTATAAATAAATACACAAGAGTTGTGCCAGGGAAAAATTCAATCGCATGGTATCTTGAGCGAAATATGTATAGAACGGCTAAAATCAAAAGTAGTGACGAAGAAACCCGCAAAACACCAGAAATTAAAAAAATACAGAAGCAACACCGGGTTAAAGAATTAGCAATAAATCACCCATCCCCCTATCGCATCCGCCGTCTAGTTGTGATCGTTGTCATCTCCAACCCATCCTTCATATCCGATGGGTCGTCCGCCTTCCTCTTCCTCAAACTTCTCCTTCTCGAAGTCGTGTCATCGCCCGTACTGAAAAGGGAATTCTCCTTCAGCTTCATGTTGGATTCGACTAACCCTCGGTCATCGCCTGGTTCTCCCGTAGTAAGTGCGATATCCCGGAGCACCTTTTTTTTGGTGACAGTGGGGTAGAAGGCCGCACCAATACCTGCCCCACCTGATTTCGGATCAGTCAATATCGAAGGTGCATTGGGGATCTGTTTCTGAGGAGAGTTGACCTCTTTCTCCCCCAGCACCGGCCTGACAGTTTCTCCTCGAGCTCTAGCAAGTACCTCTTCTGCCGAACCGGTGCTAGGCAGAGTCGTGGGGAATGTATATTTTCTCTTGCGAGGTGTTTGGCCAGTTGGAAGGCATTCTTTGAGAGATTCGGATTCTACATTTCCGCGAAGTTGAGATAGGCGTTGCTGAGTACTTTGACTGAACGAACTGAAGGCGTCCAAGCTCGTAGATGCCATGCCCGATACCTCCTCGATCGACTGGAGTTCGTCACGAAAGCGTGTGATAAGACCCGAAAAGTTCTCGACAAATTCGTGCCCACCACCGTACAAATCGTGCAGACTCTGCAGTGAGGCTTCGTGGTGGTTTTCGTTCTGAGAACGGGCTCGTGTCACGAATTCATCAAGGGCTTGCATCTGGACTCCGACATCTTCCGTTTGTTTTTCAACGAGCTTGATGGTCTGAGCATGAATAGACTTCGTAATATCTTGAATAGTGGAGTTTCGGTTTTCAACGTTCTGTTAGATGGTGTTAGCAAACGCTCTAGAAGGTCTACGCTGCAGATTCAGCTTACCTGCCAGTCCCGGGCCAGGACGCAACGGACAGTCTCCTTCGCATCGCAAAGTCTCGAGTAGAAGTTCTCCTCACGAGCAGACCAAGATTCCATACCCTCCTTGTGAACCTTAGAAGCTACCTTCAGCTGGGTTTGGGTGGCACCAATCTCCTCCTGAACAGCTTCGATACGTTCCGTCAAACGCTTGTCTTGTTCGTCCGCAGTACTGTTTATGAGTGTAGCAATCTGGGCGATCAAATCCTGGCGGTCTTTTGAAGCTCTTTCCCGCTCTTCTACCAATATCATCTGAAGATTTAACTGAGCAGCAGCAGTAGCAGCGCTTGCATTTACTGCTGCTTCTGAAAGCTCGCGGCCGGTATGCTCAATCCCTGACTTCTGTGCAATCATATGTTTTTGGGCCTCGCTGACCATGATCTTGAAGCCCTGGTTAAATCTATCATACGATTGGCGCAACTGAAACCTGTTAATAATTGCTTTATATTATAGGGATTCACACCATACCTCGGATCTAAACTTCCCAAGGTCAGTAATGACATCGTTTGACATTCGCTCAGCCGCATTGTTCAAACCCTTAAGGCCATCACCGATGCGAGTCTTTATATCTTCCCTTAAAACCTTGATTTCCTCTAGGACCAAGTTCATTTCGTCTTTCGACCCTACCAAGCTGGATTGTCCTTGCTGCTTCGCGGTTTCAAACTTTGCCAAACGTTCTTCCATAAAATCATAGGCCTTTTGCAACTTTGTCGCCTCAAGCTCGACAAAAGTCGATATTCGGTCGGAAATTTTTCCAGACAAGCTTTCCTGTTCTTCGGCAAACATAGTAACCGCTGCCTCCACCTCCTCAGTAGCTTGCTTTACCCGAGAAGAGCTTTTCATCCAGATTGTGTGGTTTTCGACTTCTACGTTCGCCATCCGACCAATTTTGGCACGCAGTAGATCGATGTCCGAAGTCGTAGAGCGGGCAGTAGATATAAGGACATTCCCGGCGATGCCCAACTCTCTTTCGGTCTTTTGATGTGCCTTTCTAATTATAGTCTCCTCCTCAAGTTTCGTTGTTGTTTTTGTGAGGTTGAGCTCGGTGCTTTTCAGGACCTCCTTTGTTTCTTCTAAGTGCCGGATCTGTTCCTCCAAACTGGTTTTGGTATCCAACAGATCCCTCATAGTATGCTCAAAATTTTCGCGTAGGCGCGTTATTTGGCCGTGCAAGAGTTCTTCCTCCCGCTTCGCTTCCTCGACCTCATTTTTTTGGAGCTCCAAGGACTCGTTTATGCGGTTGAATTCCTCTTGAGACATGTAGATACCGTTTTTTAGCCGAGAAGCATGAAGGGCAGACTTCAATCTTTCAATATCCGTAACAAACTCGGCTATCACAGTCTTCTTATTCAACATCTGGTTCACTTGAGGCTTATTTTGGATATTCTTGGCCCGAGATGCATAGTCAAGAGTTGACATTGTTTCCTCGAGATTCATTTTTGCTGGCGATATGGTTGCAATAATAGTTGTCTTAGTACGTCCACCGAGAGAGTCTTGCAAAAGACGAGTAAGTTTGGACTCTCTAGTGAAATTTCCATTAGACTGAATTGGCTACGAATGGTTATGCTGTAGGTTCTTACCTGTAAGGAATATGAGATGATTTGTCGACCAAAGCATTGATGACCCTGCCTAAAGTCAACAGACTTTGATTGATCATACCAGCTTCTCGGGCTCGCTTGTTTTCGGCGCCAGACCGCCCAACACTCTCAGATCCAGCCAAATCAACAAGATTGAGCTTGGCAGTCCTGATAAAAACTTCGCCATCCTCTGCAGTGTCCCTGACATTCACTGTTATGGTAAACACAGTATGAGAACGTGAACTAAGGTCATTGCATTTCGTTGCGGCCACCTGACGCTTGTGGCTGCCAGCCTGAAGAAGCGCAACACCCTGCGTAGCTGACATGATGAAGGTCTCTTCCATTCCTTGAACGATAACCCCCCCTTTCCCATTGGCAGCATCGAATATCTTGACTTTTTGGGACTCGTCACAAGTCAACAGATCTCGTAGTTCTTCATTATAAAGCTCAATGAAAGAGCACTTGACCGACTTATCGCCGTGTTCAACGCTTCTAAGTTTTTCAAAAAGCTTATATAGAACACGAGGAATGATACCCGCAAAGTCGGCATATGTCCCAAACTGGTCGGACATATCGCCGGTCATTGTATACGTTTTTCCGGTTCCAGTCTGCCCGTACGCAAAAATGGTGCAGTTGTAACCATCGAGCACCTATCCAACCACAATAAGCACTATACCAATTGCAAGCTACTCCAGCAATACAACACACCTCGTTTAAAAGCGGCGCCACAACATTATCGTAAATCCTCTGCTGATCTGCATCGGGCCCAAAGGTGCGATCGAATGTGTAAAGTTTGTTTTCCACTGACGCAAGAGGTCCCAATGCCAAAGCAACTTCCGTAGTGCTAGGATGCGATACTACCACATTGCTATTCTCGCTCTTTTCTCTTTCGGATCTTCCCCTGCACCTGACTATAACATTGATATTGGCCTCATTGTTGCCTTCGTTTTGGGATTCTGCAGAAGCCTTCCTTGGAGACATGGTTCCAGCACGCGACCTTGGGTTGCGTGCGGACATGGAGGGTACCGGTGAACTTAGAATACTTGGGTTGTTTCTTGATGAACTTGTGCCAGATCGTACGGGAGGGCGCATCGAGCCTTGGGTAGTGGTTTTTCGGAGTGGTCCTGTTGGGAATCGCGAAGAGCCATTCATGGCTCCTCAGGATAGCGAGTAGCGGGATGCGAGGCGAGGCGATTGATTTATCGGGATACTGATGGCAGATAGAATACGTAATTTTGCGCGGCACGTAATATGTGAGTAGTGTGTAGATGGAATGGCAAATTGTGGGACGTTGGTGTAGAGAGGGTTTCGGCGGTCGTTTGGCTGTCGTGTTGGTTGCTAGACGAAGGAATGTAAACAAAGAACCACAACAAACAGAGCGCCAAGCCGGCAGGTGCGACAGGGGCGCGATGATGAAAGTGACTCGAACTTCACTGAAGTACTCTACGTAGGTATTACGGGAGACACAACACATAGAGCATAAACTTTCTCTCGTGTTCGTACATCTCCTGTGCGAGACAAACTGTAATACCAGGGCTAGAAGCAAAAAGGAATAAAATATAAAAGACGGGAAAAAATACAGTTCAGAATCCAAAGAACCAGCAAATCGCAAATGGAAACCGAAAGTACCCAAGCCAAAAACACCGAAACGTTTGCTGCACGAGAAACCCAGACAGAGACACAAGACCAGCAGGCACATCCACTTTATCCTTCATCCATCATTACCATGTCAATCTACTCTCTCGATAACAGCTTTTGAGGGCCTAGCTTGATCGCTCGTGATCTGTTACTGGCGTCGGTGCAATTCTGCGTCTCTTCTTATCACCACCGGGCTGTTCTGGTGCAGTTGCAGGTACACTCTTTGTATCCTTGTTCTCTGTCGACTCGGACTTGGCTGACGGTGGTGGTGTTGGTGCCTCGTCTCTCTTGCCTAGTACGGTGCCGCTGAGGGGCGTTTGAGGTGGAGTTGTCAATGGCACCCCTGCTACAGTCGAAGCAACACCTGGTATTGCCCCAATAGTGGGTGTCGGGTTGTTCATTGCAGCTGTCTGGGCTGAAGTTATCGTATTGACCGACGAAGCCGATGAAGACCGAGCAGGAGAATTGGGACGTCGGGAGAGGTACGGAGCCGGTGATAATGGCGGGAGAGAAGTGGGTGCTAGCTTCCCAGAAGGCGTGGAAGTCGGAATTGTAGGAGTTGAGGCGGAAGTTGGTGTGGGAGTCCCAGAACCGTGGGAAATGGGACCCGTATATCGGTCCCCTAATTCGCCAGGGGCAAACATAACGACGGAGCAAAATCCATCAGTAGATGTCATAAGCAATGTCAGCCCATCCGAGGACCTGGGAAACAGTATTAGCATTGAACAATATCGAAATCATAGAATAGACACACCAAGTGAGATCTGTAAATGCAGCATAGTGTAAGTTGCTCACGACGCAAATCGGGGTTTGTTGCTGTGTGTCGTATATAAGCACTGCATCCTGAGTTGCAACGGCATACACCACTCTGTATGGTAGTGAAAAGGCAGCAGTTGGAGTACTTGGGGTGGACGGGCTTTCTTTAGATGTTGCTTGATTGGCCTGTGGCGTTGAAATTGCCGGAGGTTCCATCTGAGTAGAAACGGCTGGAGGCGGAAGAGAGGGTATAGCGTCGTCCGATGATGAGGTATCAACCGTAATGTTTTTGGTTACTACACTCGATTTTCGAAGGGTGTATAGGAGTGGAGAACATTTTATTGCAATGGAGGGTTTCTTATGTCCAGGTAGATGTGCGATCGGCGGCTTGTTAAGTCCGGCACGGGTATAGATATACACAGTATTGATAATGTCATCGGCTGTCTTTGCACCATCTCCAGTGGTAGGGTTGGACATTTTATATTGCCCCGCAGGTGTGAGCAATAAGCTTCCATCGGGCGTAAACGTCAAACGGCGGAAAAAGGACGTCAAAGTCTCGTTGAAATAGATATTTGTGTTCCTCACTCCCAGACCATGAACTTTGGGAGAAAAGTCCATTGGCTTCACCGCAGGAAGCGGAAGCGCGGGAGATGGCGATGTTGACCGGCGTAGAGACGGTGAAGAACTGAAAGAGCTTCGACGACTGGCTGTAAGCATCGGAGGATTCATCGGAAGTGAGAACGACGTTGGCGTTCCAGGAGTGGACGGTGCGGGTGATGCTATAATAGCAGAGGATCCAGCCGGAAAATCGCTGCTTCGAGTTGGGAAATCTGGAGGAGCAGGGCTGTTTGACGATATCCGTCTCCGTGGAGGAAGGTCCATGCGGGAGATTTTTCCATGCTGAGACAAGGAAAACTGGCCATCTTTTGACTTCAGTGTATAGATGTGAACCGATCGATCTGAGCTTTGTGTCGCTACAAACTCATTTAATGGATCCCAGGCGACGCCTTGAACATAATGATTATGCTCCGCAATCTGACGAACCATCTGGCCTTTGAATTCCGAACTTCTCAGCACACCCGGAAACACCTCGTAAAGCATGTACCGCTAAGATCCCTACCAGTTTGAGCATTCCAAACTCTGGCAACATTATCCATGCTTCCAGTGATGAAGAACATCCCGTCAGGAGACCAAGCGAGATCGTATATCTCAGATCCCATGGATCTACACATGTGCTTGAGTCTCCACGTTTCCTTATCTTCCAAATCTTCTTCCCCAAACACGGGTGCATGTCGGTGAGTCGATTCTGCCGGCACCCACAAAATAATATTGCCATCGTCGCCGGCAGACGCGAGCATCTCCCCTACAAGACACGCAGAAAATTAGCATAAGCACAACAACCATAGGTGTGCACAATGTACCTCTGGGGCAGAACCGAACAACATTGACAGCTTGGTTATGTTTGGACAGTGTGCTGAGATACACAGGTTTTCTTTCGTCTCCCTCACCTTCTATCTTCCAGATCTACCCAATAACACATCAGTAACCAACCGGGTACCAGCCAAACAAACCGATCAAACATACTCGAACATTATTATCACCACCAGCCGTTGCAAGCCGTCCCTTCCCATGAGGCTCAAAATGAGCACTGTAGATGGGTTCATCACGCTCGCTCCAGTGAACGGTCAAGGCGAGCGCTGTTGGCATGGTTGATAGCCTTGTGAGAAAAAGGTACTCAAGGAACGGCGCCCGTCGGAAGCGGCGGTGGTGAGGCTCAATGGGCTCTCCACACTCTTATTCAATCCGGCGGTTTGTCGTTGTGAATCTGAAGATGAGCCGATAATTCAATGGTGGGTTGTTCGAGCGGAATTGGAAGAATCAAATGTGGTAGAATCGGGGGTCGGTTTGGCAGGGAAATGGATGGTGGTGTTGGTTGGGAAGGTAGAGTATGTTGCGGAGAGAGTTGTGGTACAGCAGCAGACGTTGTTTGGGCGAGCTTCTCACAGCTAACCTCCACAAGGCGACCATACGTTATATATATGAAATTGTCCTCTAAAGCCAAGCGTCGAGATTAAATTCATTTTATAACTTTTGGTCATATCATCGTTCGCTCTTTTTATTTTTTTGCTTGAATATTCCATCAGTTCATACAAAACTGCCGGCGATTCATCGCTAGGATATGCAGGTGCCCTGAGGTCCTGTGGCCGGTTTCCACATGAACTGCCTCCGTTAATTAGTGGCGCGCTCTACTAGAGTACTCTATTGCCTCCCAGTCTGATTGACACTGCTGGCACAATTGATAACGGGCCGGTCCCGAAAGCCATCTTAGAGCACCTACTCTCGAACCAGAATGCTTCGAATCCGATGTGTTGACCTCCGTTCTGCATTAGTGTGCCAACTTAAGAGCGAGTGATATCAAAGGCATTTATTCGGAGGAAGGTGTCACGTCTCCTGGTCCTTTTAGCTCAGTACTGAAGTGAGATCCAGCAAACTTGTCTCGTGCCCAGCCGCATGCTAGCTCGTACCTCGCTTCGTCCGGTGGATGTGTGGCGCATGAGCTTGCGAGGCTGCGGCTCACCAGGCGCGCCATACATCCACCTTAGTCTAGGCACGAGAAAACAGCAAAACATGCTTCGGGGAAACCCTCAGTTCGTGTCATCTTCACCTCCCGCATGATGCATATCTTCAGATCACTTTCGCTCGATCGATCTTAGAAGTCCAGCATCCAATTAAATCACGTGCAGAATTTGTTATCTCACTCCTTGTTATCATCTAGTGTATCTACCCGAGTCGTGGAAGGTCGATCCGGCCCGTTGTTACTGAGCACGGATTTTATTATTGACTTCTCTTTCAGCCCCTCATTATGAGTCAATAATTGCCAAACAAGGGAACCGTACAGTCGTTCTGAGTCACGAACAGATTATAGAATGTGAACGATTTTAGTGAGCTATTAAGTGCTCAAGTGGTCCTTTATAAGCATATAACCTGAGATTACCCTGCAACCGTAATATTGACATCTCTCATCCCTCAGTGAAGAGCGACCTAATTTCTAGGCACCCAGATCAGTGGATGACAACAACCATGGATTTTATCGGAATTGCATCAATATCCGCCTTTTTCATTACCGGTTCAACGTTGTTGTGTTTGCCACAGTTCATCCGCCGTGTTGGTTCAAGAAAGCTACGTCAGGATAGCGCAGAATCGGATTCGCTGTACCAAGACGAAGATGGAACGGCTACTCGAGAATCGATGTCTAAATACATTGTGAACCCTCAAAAAATTGCTATTCTACTGGCAACTTGTTGTGGCCTCAATATCTCAATAGCGTTTGGCATTTGCGTAACTAGAACTGCTGCGGAAGAACAATTTGGGTCTAGGGTAGGGGAGATTGTAATGGCTTGGCTTTTTACAGCTAACTGGGTACGTAAAAAACGTATTAAAATTGGCGCAATACTGACCTTCTATAGATATGTCTCTTTGTGCGAAGCATTTTCTTATACCTTGAACGAGATTGCGGTCGAATTTTTGGTCACTGCAGAGGATTGGTTTCGCTTTTGGCGGTATCGCTTTGTGCACAAACAGCGTTCCTGGTCATGAAACAATACCCTAGTGTCCGCAGTGTAGGGTTTGCTCTTGCTGGTGGCCAAGTTAGTTCAACAATCATCGCTATTTTAGGGGCTATTTTTATTCCTCGACGGCCCGATGTATACTTCAATGGGTCACAAGTGGATAGAATGCGAACCGGAAGTTTGTTCTCGCGGTACACATTCCATTGGAGTACTGCAATGCTTAAGCTGGCCATAAAGAAAGGGCATTTCGATGATGAGGATCTTCCTGTTCTAGACCGCGCAAGGAGGACCGAGCGTCTTCAAGAGGAATTCTATGCTTTACAAAAATCACCCGAGCTCTATTGGCAAATTCTCAGGGTACACTGGCACATGTTCATAAAAATATGGTTAGCTACCTTAGTTGGAACCGTAGCTACGTTCACTCCCCCTCTTATCTTGAACCAAATTTTGAAGCATCTGGAACAGCGTGATCAAGGGGATCTGGATTCTGGGAGGCAAGCGTGGTTGTGGGTAGTTGCTCTTGGTCTCGTAAAGGGCTTTGAAGCCGTGGTTCTGGCATATGTCTACTGGTAGGGAAATGGCCTTCTTGGGTATATTATTACTAACCGCTTGCTGTGTTCAGGATATGTTTTATGGGGCTACTGATTCCCATCAGAAGCCAATTGTCTGCTGTGGTGTTCTCAAAAACTATGCGTAAGAAAGATGTAAAAGGATCACAAAAAGACAATGACAGTCAGGACGACCCAACGAGTACAAGAGACGAAGAAGAAGACGAGTTAAAGAACATGAAGCAAGGCGTAATCAATTTATTAGCTGTGGATTCCGAACGCATCGCAGTATTCTGTGCTATGACTTTTATCTTTGTCGAGTCTTTCGTTGGCACCCTCTTCGGGTTTTCATTCATAGTCATCATTCTGGGATGGCAAAGCTTACTTGCTGGTCTCCTTGTCATAGTCATCACGACACCTATGAACATATACGCTACCAAGAAATACTCAACGGCACAAGATGATTTGATGAAGGTTCGGGACAGAAAAATGGCAGTTGTTTCGGAAGCTCTGCAAGGTATTCGACAAATCAAGTTTTCTGCCTTGGAAGACAAATGGGAGGACAGAATCCGGGGCGTTCGCGAAGAGGAGCTGGGAATCTTGCGGAGGGTGTTCATTGCAGACGTTGCCATCTTGTCGGCATGGATGTAAGTTTGTTAGTCTCCGATGGCTCTTGCCCGCTGCTGAATGATCGTGAAGTATCAATCCAGTATTCCTATCGGCAACTGCACTCTCGGTTTACGCTATGGTCCACGGATCCATGTCGCCGTCCGTTGCATTCTCCGCGTTGGCGATTTTTGGTGAACTGGAATGTAAGACGCCCCATCTTTCTAGTAATGAATCGATGTTTACGGTACATTTTAGGGACTCTTTCCATAGTTCCCGAGCTTGTGACAAATTGCTTCGATGCTCTGGTCAGTGTCGGCCGTATCCAAGAGTATCTTGAATCAGCAGAGAAGAAGGAAATCATCACCAAGTCGCCAAGGATCGCCATGGTAGATGCTACGATTGCTTGGGCTGCAGATATCGACGATGAGAGGAATCGATTTTGTCTGCGGAATATCAACCTGGAATTTCTTAGTGGTGAGCTAAACATTGTGTCGGGGCGCACAGGCTCCGGAAAGAGCTTGCTTTTGTCAGCTCTGCTTGGTGAAGCAGACTTGATAAGCGGAAGAATTGAAATGCCTTCACCACCTAATTCCGAGGAGCGATTTGATTCCAGGGCTATTCCAAGCAATTGGGTCCTTCCTACCGCAGTGGCCTACGTCGCCCAAATCCCCTGGATCGAGAACGGGACAATCAAAGACAACATTCTCTTCGGATTACCGTATAATAAGTCTCGATACCAGAGAACTCTGGAAGCATGCGCACTGGAAAAGGACCTCGAGGCGCTCACAGATGGGGATGCGACTGAGATCGGTGCGAACGGAATAAATCTCAGCGGAGGCCAAAGGTGGCGAGTAAGTTTCGCCAGAGCTGCTTACTCACGGGCCGGAATCCTGGTGTTGGAAGACATTTTTTCAGCAGTAGACTTTCACGTAGGAAAGCAAATCCTTGAGAATGGGCTGACGGGCGATCTAATGCACGGCCGTACTCGGATTCTTGTTACACACCATCTGAAGCTATGCCTTTCTCATGCTGCCTACACAGTTATTTTGTCAAACGGTACCATTGAGAACGCAGGAGCAGTGGCCGAGTTACAACAACGTGATATCCTTGATCGCATCATTGCCAAAGTGGAAGGGGAAGCATATGAGACGGAGGAGCAGATTCACGAAGAAGAACTTGGGCTCAAAAGGACCACTACAAGAGAGAGTACAATGTCCCATCGAACTTCCCACGCCGTCGACATATCAACAGTCCTACCCAAGCCCCGCCAGTTCATACAAGATGAGGACCGAGAGCGAGGCGCGGTGAAGTGGGAAATCTACAAAGCATATCTAAAGGCGAGCGGAGGGTATGGATTTGTTACTGGATACGTACCAACCAGCACTGATGTGATTACAGGTTTTGGGTGTGGGCGTTCATCATATTCCTATTTGCTTTACAGGAAGGTTTGACATTAGGAAGGGTCAGTGTACAATCCGCAAACTTTCTTGGGATTGTCCCGCTAATGAGCTTGTCGATTAGCAATACTGGGTTAAGATTTGGACGTCAGGTGCCAAAGCTGAGGCTGATGGTCATCGTATCCATAGTCTGATCCAATACTCTCTTCAGAGGCTTGCTACCGCGGCATCTGAGAGCCATTCACTAGTCTATTGGATTGGTATATATACCGGAATCAGCATTTTTTCTTGTTTGCTTGGGACGTTCAGATATGGTAAGTCAGAATGTCCGGTTCACTGAATGATGCGGGCTAGTTGAGAAAAATCTGCACATCGACTCCCTTACCCAAGCCCAAATCACTCAATAGACTGGAACAAAGAACCACGTGCGCAATAAACTGGTGACAACTGACCCAATTATCACAGGGTTTGTCTACTGGACATCGCTCCAAGCATCTCAAGTGCTTTTTGATAAAATGCTACATGTCGTTGTTCGAGCGCCGTTACGATGGTTGGATACTGTTCCTACAGGTCGCATTTTAAATCGGTTCTCCAAGGACTTCGAAACGGTCGACTCGCATTTAACGAGTGATATTGCATATTTCCTCTGGAACGCACTGAGTGTCGTTGCGATTAGTCTGGCTTGCTGTGTATGCACCATTCTTTATACAATGTCATTGAAAGCTAATTGCATACCAGTACCTATCTCCATATGTAATGGTGGTTGCTGTAATTGGTCTGGCCATCAACGTCCAGTATGCTGTTTTTTACCTGGCAGGGGCCCGTGAAATCAAGCGACTGGAGTCCAATAGTCGCAGCCCTATCTTCGAACTCTTTGGCGCTACTCTAACTGGTGTTGCTACAATCCGGGCATACGGGCGCGTCCAAGAATATACTGCGTTATTCCAAAAAAGGGTCGATGTTTTTGCCCAGCGCACCTTCTACAATTGGGTTTTCAACCGTTGGGTGGGAGTGCGCATGAGTGTCCTTGGCGCAATATTCACTACCCTTGTGGGCGTTGTGGTAATTTCTGTGCGTGGCATTGACGCTGCATTGGCTGGCTTTGCTTTGAGCTTCAGCCTTAGCTACACAGGGAATGTTATTTGGGCCTTGAGGCGATACTCTAATACGGAGTTAGATATGAATAGCACAGAGCGCATCGTCGAATACACTAAGCTTCCTATCGAGGACCAAGGCGGCGCTCATCCACCTGCTGCTTGGCCTACTGACGGTAGAGTTGAGGTAGATGACTTGTATGTCACTTATGCGCCCGATCTTCCCCCAGTTTTGAAAGGTATTACCTTCGATGTCAAGCCGAGGGAGCGCGTAGGGATCGTTGGTCGGACAGGCGCCGGAAAGTCTTCTTTAACTCTGGCGTTATTCCAATTCATCAGAGCCACATCCGGGACTATCTTCATTGACGGCACCGACATTTCAAAGATGAATCTTTGCCAACTTCGACGGAGGATGGCTATCATTCCCCAAGATCCAGTGCTATTTTCTGGAACCATTAGGTCCAATTTGGATTCGTTCAATGAGTTTACGGACGCCGAACTCCATGAAGCGCTTCAGCGAGTACACCTTGTCAGCAATATGGAATCATCAAGTGATTCTCGGTCTTCCTCTGCAGCCAGCGATAATGCGAATGTGTTTGCTAATCTTGACTCCAAAGTTTCGGAAGGAGGACTTAACCTCAGCCAAGGGCAAAGACAGCTGCTGTACAGTTCTCCCGCGCCAATTTATAAACTACCGACTGACCACCTGTGTTCTAGTTGCCTAGCGAGAAGTATAGTGTCACAACCCAAGATACTTGTCCTCGACGAAGCTACAAGTGCGGTAGACATGGAAACAGATTCGCTCATCCAGAAGAGTATCCAGGAGGAGTTTACAGATTGCACAACGCTTGTAATCGCTCATAGACTTCACACAGTGATAGATTATGACCGCATATTGGTGTTGGGCGATGGAAAGGTTTTGGTGAGAATTATCCTAATAATTGCTTGTTTCTCCCTGGCTATGACTGACGACCATACAAAGGAATATGATTCGCCGGCGAAATTGATACAGGCAAGAGGTGCATTCTATGAAATGGTTCAGGAGAGTGGAGAGAGTGAGGCACTTGAGGAGGCTGCCAGGAAGGCTACCGGTGAAGAGGAGTTAGTCAGGATTTGATCATGAATATGCGATCTTTGGATTGGAACGAGCGCAGTTTTTTGGACCTACTTTTTAGAAGTATGCCAATAGAATACAAGGCATTACAACGACCCAAGTCCTCTTTATCCAGATTCCAGGTGGGGTAGACCGTGTGACAGTCGGATTTGCGGAGGTGTGGGAGGTATTATAGTGGAGGTTAGGGTTGTGCATGCCCAGACTTTCGGATCCCCAAGCGCGCTGCTGCTGCAATGTTATCTGCATCCACCAAACACAAACGCGTCGTCCCCTACAATCAACCTCGAATGATCTCCCATGGCCTCTTCGTCGCGTACTTTCCACCATTTCGCCGCCATTAGTACAATAAGAAGCTAATTGCGCATTGTAGAAAACTCAAGATACCAGGAACGCCTGGCGCGGCAGCGGGGAGCTGGGTAATGACCCCTTCTCCACTTACTCGTTCTTGTCCTACCACCTCCGATTGTCTCAGAGGCGCTGACGATTCGTAAAGTACGCATAAGGTCTCGAATGCGGGGATCGATTTCAATCTTGATTTAGCGGGGTTGGCACTTCCCCTCCATGCGCCGGTGGTACAATCACATCCTCTGCTTCCGCAACAACCGGTTCAAGAGCGGACGAATTCCGGGTTTTCGGGGCTGGAATCTTCTGCACCTGCAGCTGAGAAGCAACAGGCAGCAAGTGCGCCTCTTCCGTTACCAGGGCCGGAAAGCTCCATCGGAAGTCTAGTCGCGGAACCTCCAACGCGCCGTCCATCCCCGCGCACCAATGTTTCCGAATCTACTATCCCCGATGTCGACCATCCGGCATTGGTCGGCGCCCCGCACTCCTCCACTAACACTGCGCCAGCGCCGGTGGTAGCATCAGTTACTCCGGAATCACGAGGGAAGCGGAAGCGACAACCCAGTCCCAATAAGTTTCTGGATACGCCTGATCGGCAGGAGATTCAGCAGAGCAAACAAAGCCGGTTAGGGAATGGGGTGAGGGGTAGATTTGCGGAGAAGCGTAGGGGAGCTGGGTAAGCTATTTCTTGGGCGCCGGATGGGTATGGGGCGGATGCTGATGATGAGTAGGACGCATAGGGTGGCAGATCCTGGTTTTGTTATTGTGGGCATCGATGGGTTGGCAGAGCAGGCAGGGAAACGGCAGAAAGTTACGCCACCACCGGAACCGGAGCCTGAACCGGAGCCTGAGCTGGAACGAGGGCCGGGGCCGACCGAAGCGGATACGTGGGTGCATGATGAAGTAGTGCTACCTAGCAATGAGATGGGGGTGGAAACTGAACCCGAGCCAGCACCAGAACCTGCACCTGAGGATGAATCATTGGTCAACGATGTTGGGTCAGCAGAGGAAGACCTAGAGGATAACTCAAAGGAGGAAGAGGAAGTACAACCGGTACGAAAGCCGCCACGAGTTAGCAAGAAGCCATCCTCTCAGCCACCAGTCAGTGAAGGAGACACGGTCATTACAGCAATAAAACGACCCCTACGGCAAAAGTCTCAAGGAAAGAAACCACCATCTCCAAAAGTAACTGTAGAAGAAGAACGAGAAGCCGAAGAGGCCGAACGGGTTGCCCTATTACGAGCGCAACAAGAAAGAGAGGCGTGGGCAAAAACAGAAGCATTAGCAAAGCGACGAGCTAAAGCGAAAGCAGATGCCCTAGCAGCGGTAGAGGCAGAGAAACAAACGAGAGTGAAAGCCAGGGCGAAAGCAAAAGGGAGAGGGAGGGTGGTGACTGCTCGACCACAACCAGAGCCAGATCCAGACACAGGGCTGGAGTCAGAAGCTGAGGAACTTGATGACGAGCCACGCGCGATAGAGGAAGAAGATTACCAAGAAACACCGCCACCTCCTCCCCAGCATAAAAAGAAGCGGAAACCCGCCGGCCAAGAACAAGCCCGAGATGACGATGAAGCCGCCGGAGATGATGCAGCACCGCGGCGACGGAGACGGGAACCCGGTATCGAGGTCAGAGTCTGGCGCTACGATAAGGGCGACCAACCACTTCCTCCTGGAAGCAATCGAAAAGGCGTCAACCACATTGATATTGCATACTCATTATTTGTGGAGCTCATTGACAACCATTTTGGAACGCTTCAGAGAACCACTGAGAAAACGGCCATTGAAAACTTCAAGGAGGAACTTTGTGCAAAAATGATGGTCTATGTATGCTCCCAACCCCATGCATGGAATGTCACCTCCTAACTGGAATAGACGGAGGGTATTGAGAATTACCTCAATATTCAGGCTTGTACTCGCCAAGCCAATAAGCGGAAGCTGCAGTTACAACAGGAGATACTGGAGGTCGAAAGACAACGTCGTGCCGTGGCTGTTAAGCAAGATGAGGTCCGGTATAATCATGATATTGCGTCAAAGAAAAATGATGTGAGTTGCATTCCTTGCCTAGCCCTTCGTTCTTGTGTGCTAATGGTCTAATAGCGTCGGCAACGGGCTGGTTCGGCTTTCGAAGATATCGCTGGGGTTGTCGAACTCGGGGAAGCAAGGCTTCAGATTCAGTCACCAGACGATTCTGATACCCTAGAGGGCCTGGAGGCTTTGTTGAATAAGATCCAACAAGCGGTCACAGGTGGCGGCGAGGACGGATCCGGGATCTTGAGCCAAGTGATTGAGTTTAACCGGGAATTGGAGAGAGCTACTGAGGCGCTGAAAGAGTATAATAAGGCGAATGGCGCTGCCTGATAAGAATAAGCATTCCGGAGGCAGTTTAGTTTTTCCTCGTTTTTGGTTACTGATACCCTTGTATCAATACGGCGAATGGTGTTGTTGATAAGATTAAGCATATCGGGGGCAGTTATTTCTTTGGTTATTGGTACTTGTGTATAATTCAAACCTTCCTTCTCCGGATACCACGGCTACTTTGATAGCCTTCAGAAAGGAAACCGTTCACCCAATGATGACAGGAGAGCATCTTTGCCAGGACAATAGGGCTGACGTTTTGCCCAAGTACTTTCAGCTGTGAGATGAGCCCAAGTGCATTCCAGCATGTCAAAGCAAATGAGCAATCGCCTAGAATAGCAACCAGATAATGTTGTCAGTCTCCGTGAAAGCATCGACGTGTATTATCTAGAGCACGGATATAGTTAACGTTTGTTAATGTAACTATTGCAAACTTTAAGAAATTCTTTGAGCGTTTTGGTGATACAACATTCACTAATTGCTTAAATGTGCCTGGGGTAGAATTAAACACACCTCTTAAGTCCCATCGGGGGCTACAAGGCGTTCAATGCACCACCGGATAGTTACTTCTGCTGTGGATTTTTTTGCTGGGACTCGCAGACTGAAGAATATTGGGTGTCAAAGACAACCAAAACACATTCACTCGCTCTTCGGTTCTTATTTATACCCAATACGTTTTGGCTTGGAGTGTTTGGTGAACTATTATTCGTCTATTCATTTTCCCAAAAGACGTTTCAGTCCTAACTCTTACACAGCTCCTCACTCGAATCGTTGGCTGGTCCGTGCGTCGTGTTTTACCCGGTGTAGCGGAGATTTCCGTCTTCCGCTGCTAGCATTTCACGACCACCTCTAACCCACCCTACCGACTTCAATTCACGTAACCTCGTGCGCCTACAACAATTACCATGGGCTGGTTCTGGAACTCAGACAGTGACGGCAACGACAAAGATGGCAAACAAAAAGACACCTTCTCGCACCTGCGACCGGAAGTGCGCGAGTTCCTTGAACGAGAAGCTCCCATGAAGCCGTCGCGCAACCAAGTACCACCAGCGGGCACCACCCAGACACCGCAGGAAAAAGCCGAGTTCGATCCAACAGCATACTCAAAATATGGCAAGAAATACGCCGACATCTGGGCACAGTACCGGCCGCTCAGCGACATCGAGGCAGAAACTCGGACCCCCGCGATGGCCGTCAACGATGTTTACCAGTCCTACCACGACCGCAAGAGTGCCATTGGAAGAGCTGCAATGGAGAATTGCGTGTTCGAGCAGGCGGCTGTGAATGAGTGCTACAGTTCCGGTGGATTGAAGAAGTTTACGGGGTGCCGAGAGGAGAGTAGAACTTTGGATAGTTGTTTCAAGAGTCAGCAGGTGTGTTTTGTACTCTGAGATAGGGTATTAGTGGGTCGGGTCTAACGAGGGGTAGGCGTTCCTGAGGACGTTGGGCTACATGAGCGATCTTGCACGAGATCCCATGGTCGACGAAAAGATACAGATGCACGCCGATAGGCTATATAAGGAACAGTACCGGAAAGAGAAGGAGATGGAAGAGAATGCAAAGGCAGGGCGACCACTCGATACCCCGACGACGGAAGGTGGTGAGAGTCCACCGTCGTAGGGGGGGGGGGTGATGGTCACGAATTTGCATATGCTGAGGGACATTGCAAGAGCGACTGTCAGCTTTAAGACTATTTAATACAAGGATGAAGAAAGTGGATAGGTGTTGGATATTTTTGGAGATCACGACTTAAATCTTGAATGCTACTATCAGCCGGAACCCCAGGCTGAAGCTTTGTAACCATGATGGATTTATGGATTTGGCTGTAACATAATCAGGTGTTGTTAAAAGGAGTACGGATAACAAGAAGAACCCGGTGTATATCTATCTGTCTATTGAGAAGGGTAGTAATGAGATTAGCGGAGTCGGTGATGTACTATTACCATTCTCTTGATGTATAAAGACTCGCATGTTGGAGAGTACATGAATTCTAGGATACTACTACAACTCTATACATTCACATATTTCGCAGCATTGCACAAGGAGACCTCCAATAAATAATTCGAAAGCGTGGTAGTGGGATATTGGAAATGAAACGAATCGGCGTGCCCATTGTCAAGGGCACCCGTCAGAGTGTTTCCAGTGTATTCAATGTAGGAATGCATAATTACACAACCGCAGATATAAAAGCAGCGGTGCGTATCTAAAGCATGGACGCATTCCAACCCATTATAATTCGCCATCAAAGTATCACTTGCATCTCAGCAAATGCATAGGTAGGGGGCTTAGGGTGCAATCTATCTATAACCATTACAATAGTGTACAAAAACTAAGTATACTACGGTCCGAGCCCCTTTAGCCGTGCCGCCTTAAAGCGACTGATCTTGGGTCTACTGCCTTCATCCAATGGTACAACGGCACGGTCCTCATCGCTCTCCGTAAATCCACCTTGCTGATGTATCATCTTTGACCGTAGCTTGTGGAACTGCATGGCCACTTCCTGTCGATGTAAAATGGGATCCATTTCATCCGGTGGATCCACCGCCAATACGGCTGGTTCACGTTCAACGACAAAGTTTGACATGATTGCTTGTGCTGCTTCCGTCTCCGGTTGCTCATCTGCGGACTTGGCAACCCTAGCTGCCTTGAAACGAGACATCTTTTTGGCCGGAAGACTAGGTGGCTGAATTGAAACTGCGGGAGCGTCCGAAGATCGCTCAATGACTGAATTGCTGACAACCGAGGGGGGAACAACAGCCTCTTTTACTGGCTCCTTTACTGGTTCTGGGGGCGTTTCAACTTGGCGTAGCGGCGATGGAGCCTGTACCTTATCCCTCTTGAAGAGGGATACCTTTGGCTTTAGTTTTTTGATAGTCGTTTGGTTTGGCGTGGGGGGAACGATTGGCCCAGCATTAGCAATCTCTTGTCTCTCCAAGAGCTTTTCCAGGAACGGAATTGCATCGTTGTCGTCGGGTACTATGTTGATCTGGTCAGCGGAGACGGCAGCCATCTTGGGAGGCGCCGTAGGTTTAGGAGCTGCAGGTGCAATATCGAGTTCCTCAGCAAACCTGACACCCTTCTTGTTGTTTGGTTTCCCAGTGGCGCTCTCCACAGGTGTTTCCTTTGCTTGCACGTGCACTGGTATCTTCCCCACCAATCGTTGCTCGAGCTCTTCCATTTGTCTTCGATAGCTTTCGGAGATGACCTGCCGAGTAGTCCTGCCCCATTTATCCTCGTCCTCACTATCTTCGTCATCTTCATCAATATCGATGTCTTCATCGGAATAATCTTCGTAACCATAAAAATCTCCTTCTTCTTCCAGGTTGAGCTCTGCCACCACAGCACCAATCTCCTGCATGTTATAACTGAGCATCTCCTTCCGGAGTCGGGTTTCCTCCTCAGTCTCTCCAGGGACTTCCTGAATCCATTCTTCCGGTTTTGGCTCCTGCGGATCGTCGAGGATCCGCACATAACCACCACCTTCTTCCTCTTTGTCCTCCGCGTTGAAGTCAACCTCTTCGACGGGAGCCGGCTCGGATTTCTTCTGCAATGATGCCCCGACGGGAGTGGCCTTAGTCTCTGCTAGCGCTGCCGATGTTTTACTAGCGTTGCCATCCTTTTCCACTCCTTTTTTTTCCGTCTCGTCCACAAGCTTCTCCAACTTCAACAACTCGACGGGATCTAGCATTCTGGATGTAGCCTCTGGGTCCTTGCCATTAACCCAAGCATCTGTGCTGCTTAGCATCGCATCGGCATAACCAGGAAGAGGGTACTAACTCATGATATTTCCGTCATCATCAAGCTCTTCCTGGATATCCATTACCGACAAGCCCTCTTCTGTTTTCGCCTGCTTCTTGTCAGCGGCTGATATTTACCCTCGAACGCAAAAAGCACTTACATCTGGCGCGCTAATAACCAAAAGCTGATTAACCCTCTCCTCTCCCGCATCAACCTGTTTCTGCACTTTCTTCACGTTCTCGTCGACATCTGCACTGTATTAGCCTACAACTCTTCCCACGGTGACATAAAAGACATGCAGTCGATTCTATGCGAAACTGCAGTAATGGCCTGATCCCGTCCTCTCTTAATCCCAATCTTCTCCCCCAGTAAATTGCGAATCTCGCGCTCATCGACGAGTTGCCCTTCAAGCTCCAGCCCAGCATTTAGCTGCAAAAGACATCAGTGCCCGCTACCTTGGCGCACCGCATGAAACAAGGCGTACCTGGTGCAGTGGCTACTCACCATTGCTTCGTGCGATGCTCCCACCGGCAGAGCTTGCAATTCTTCACGGAGCGCTTCATATTCAAATGAATAGATGCGCCAGTTGTCCAGGGCTTTGCGTAGCTTGGCAAGACTTTCTTCCAGACGAAGACGGTGCGCTTCGATGGCGGTCGGGAGGGTGCGCGCGGGTTGCTCCATGGTTGTTGGTGTGGTGAAGATGGTGAGGCGAAAGGATTGAGGGTTGAAAATATTTGGTGTAGTGTACACTAATGCCACAGAGGGTAACCGCCAAGACAGTCTCGGGACACCTTCTTGATTCGCAGTTGCGTATGCAGGCAAGGTGCAAAGTAAAAGACCTAGTTCTGTGCCTGTCTGCGCAACGGACCGAAAGGAGAGATCGACAGGAACATCTAGTTGTATTTTCGAGGTAAAGCAATGGCTGCAGGCACACTGATTCGGTCTTGGTTGGAGAGGACGAGGGGTAACTGGACGCCATTATACAGCGCGTCTATGCCCGCCAATCACACGGAGTAATTACCACGAGGCCGAGAGGCGCGTTTATCCAATGCTATCGGATTTATTCGACAAAGGTAAGCTAGCAAATTTATCTACAGATGGTGGACGACTAAGACGTGATGGTTAATGGAATATAGAACTCGAGAGCCTCCTTTAACCGCCAAAGCACAGTAAAGCGTTGACGCAGGTTAACCCAGTGAATTTTACTCTCTGCGAGATATTTCGGGCGCTTTTTTAGTCGAACGACTTGGTTACGACGGGGCATAACAGACTATCGAGAGCCTACTGATCCAAAGTTCCTTTCGGGGGTGTTGCAATTCCGAGTGACATCATGTGTATGAGTTAGACCTGAGCACCCACCTTTCCAGATCGAAGCTGCCCACAGCCTGCCAGGCTAGTGGCTTCCCACCGCCTTTAAATGTTCTACTCCCTCGCTTCTTCTTTAACCTTTTTCGCTTCTATCTTTAATCTACCCTTTACGATAACAACTTCCATCTATTATTTTGATGGACTTGGTGTTGCTGAGACGGTCCCTCTGCAAGTGAATCAATACCTCCATACCTTGATTGCCAAACATTTCCTGCTGTCGAGGTACACTCACAAGATTTCTGGCGTCGATGTGCCTGGGTGAGAAACTTGCAAGTTCCGCGTTCTCATCACCAGGTTCCAAGTAAGTATATCCCCTCAGAGAAATCTGAGTATCCCATTTCGGCTCTTGCTTGCCCTTTCGACGACCTACTCGACCTTCCGTGATGGGGTACTAACAGGTAGGAAACATTCGACAATCATTTTTCCCTAGGGGCACTGCAAGTAAGGGCCACCAAAAATCCTCCCCCCATTGACACCCCGTGAGCGTGGTGACTGGTTATACCCATCCATACCTCCCACTGCACGGGTCGACAAAACCCAAAAACACGGCAACGTCATGGGGCCGGGTAGCTACGTCTTGTGCTCCTGTCCCGGCACAAGGCCAGCGTAGCTAAGGTTTGTGACCCTGGAGTTGTTATCACGAGAAGCACTCCCGGGTCCCCTCTACTTCCGCCAAGCTGGCATAAAAGGGCGGAGTCGTTCCTTCGTTGAAGATCAGGGTGATTGAATTGCCTTAGGCCGATCTGAGGAGTTGCCGAAGCAATAGAAGGGTTTATTTTCATTGCTTGCTTGATTCTGGTCTGGGTAAGACCATAGTTTCGAAAGAAACTTGGTATATATTCCTTTACTTTTTGGAAATCAGGGGAGAAACTCCATCCGTACCTTGTGCGTGGTGGAACCCCGTGGTGTCGCTGGTATTGCACTGTCTCCAGCTGACGCTGTACCTCTTTTTCGTTGCTTTCCTGGCCGTAGGCGAGGGGGTGAAGAAGAAGATATGATGGTGCCCAGACTTAGATTACCGCGGGCGGGTGACTGAAAGCTACCGATGCTATGTGTTGCTTGTGGTGAGTTTAGCATCTTTACTATCTAAACTCTATGCTGATATTCATGACCATATATGGATAGAGCTTGCCAAGCGTTACCTTCAATAGTCTTAAATATAGCTTTATATCAATGGCTTTATGGTTTCATCTAACAGCTGGCTGAGGTACCACCTCGATTACACACATACTACTCTTCCATCTCATGTCTGCGAGTATGTACTACACATCTCATATCATACTGCATTATCTGTTCGGTGTACCCTACAGAAACCCGCCTTGGGGCATTCTGGTGTCAATTGTGAGCTTACCGCAGCCTTACTGTCGCTGTACCAGTAACTAAGACTAGATATATTTTGATATAGGAAAGCCAAATACCACGGTGTTCGGGGGCAAGGAATGTATCGGTGAATATCTTGCATTCCATTATCAGAGCCCCTTGAAGGACACAGCGAAGAGTCCAAGAGTGATGTGATTCGGGTGCGAGTCTGATAAGACTCCAGATTTTCACTGCCTCAACCCATATTAAAACCATATAATGCCATATAGAACTCCCGGAAGATATCAATCAAAAGTCCACCTATCCGCAATATAATATCATCTAAGAGAAGAAAGACAGAGCCAGCTTGTCGAGAAAGCAAGATACAAACACGTGATTACCCTCTATCGCCAGTCCATGTTCAGCCTACAGTAGATACATCAGCTTTTGTCCCCCGAAAGGAAGCTACAGCTCAGTTTTAATACCTCCCCTTTTCGCCTTGCCCCCTAAAGTCCCCTCCAGCCCCATTGCTGCTACCATCCATGCCGTCACGAGGGTCCCCCAATCCTTCACTGTGTCCATATCTAAGTGTTTTCCATTATCCGAGATAGTATGCCACACACTCGGAAACGGAGAAGGAATTAGATGAAGCACCTCCACCCCTCTGTCCATGAAGGGTACGTGATCATCTTGCACTGCGCCGCCGCGCCAATAAGTATCTTTGTCCTTATCCGCCTCATGAAACCATGTATTGGGTGATTTCTTGTGGCTCGCGAAAAGCCCGGCGGTGCGGAGTTGCGCCTCTATCTTTGCGAAAACTTGGTACGCCCAGTGGGTGGTTGGGAAGTAACTCGGTATGCGGGGGTTGACAGAGCCAAGGAGATCGAGGAGGACAAAGAGATCTATGTTGCTGAGATGAGTTTTCCGAGCTGATAGAGGAGGATGGTAGAGCTGCTCCCAATGCGCCGCCAGATCCCTACACCATCAGCACTCCTCAATGTCGGCCGCTTAGGCGTGAGGGTGAAGAAGGGGTCTACCGTGCGCCATAGAGCGAATCGCTTGCGGTCCAACTTTGCCAGGCCTCCTCGCCATCCAGCAACAGTACCATGAGCCCCCGCTCCTCCTCCATAGCCATCTCATCGCCCTCCTTCTTGATCTTCGCCCACTTCTTATCTAGCGCTTTATCTATAGCTCTAACCGCCTGCAATATCACTGCACAAGGCACCGCCGAATCCGTAGCTCCAATAAACCCTTTCGGTGTGACCTTCGAATCATAATGCGCCACCAAAGCGAGTCTCCCAACATCACCAGGCTTGGTCCACGGGGGATCTTTGGTTGCCACAAAGTTCACAAACGGAATCTTCTTCCCTTTCGACAGCGGCGTAGTTTGACTCGAGTTTTGAGTACTCAATTTCCAATCTGGCAGGTGGTTTCCGAAGAAACTTTGGAAATGTCGGAGGACCTTAAGGGAGCCTTCAGTTCCTGGGACACGAGGGATAAGGATAGGTGAGAGTATGGCGCCGGTGTCAATATTGAAGTCTTCGTCTGTGGGTCGAGGAATTAACTGTAGGCCCGCGGTGGATAGTGGAGCGAAGGCGTTCGCGAGAGAAGTGGTAAGGAGGAGCGCTTGGAGACATAGGAATGGCAGGGTCCAGTACAGGGGAGACGATAGAGACCACATTGTTTCGTGCACCAGGCGCAAGGGAGTGGGGAGGGCGGCGAGGGGGCTAGTTCTCCGCGAACGTCGAAGTTATTTTGAGGCTGAGGAAGCTCTGAGGTTGCAGAGCTTCAGGTACGTACGACCTACCGTACTGTATTTAGCACGGTGTCCTTTACCGGCGCCAACGGAGTGTACATGGTTCATCCATAGCCCTGTATTCAATCAATTCAGGTCTGGGATTGACAGTACTCGTACACTATCAACTTCAAAAGATACAGGCATCATGAAGACTGCCGAGGTGAAGCTTCAGACACCAATATGATACTCTAGAGACAACCATGAAGAACTATTTATACACTCGAGTGATGTAGAATTGAACAAGACCTATAGGTACATTTACAAAGAAAACAAATCAACAAACAAAAAAGCAAGTAAACCATAAACAAACAAATGCTCCGCTAAAATAAAACTACAAATCCATATATATAACACCCACTACCCACTGACCGCAAAAGTTGAAAAAAGTGAGAATGGGCCAGAGAGCTTAACACACGCCATCAAAATCGTAAACATAAACAACCAAGGGCACACCAACCAAGGGTGAAAAAAACATAAATGAAAAAAACAAAAGAGGAAATTCCATATACGAAGTCTCCTCACGCATTTTCAAGACCAATTCGCCTTCACGACCAGTTCCACCCAACCAACCCCACACGCCTTTATGCAATACACAAACATAGAAATGGTAGTTAACCCCCTTAATAGTAATGACATATCGAGAATAGAAGACAAAAGAAAGATTAAACTCTGAGAACAGGAGATATCTTACTTCGTTGCTGTCGCAACTGACTCTGAACAGCGTTGACACCATTGTAAGGTGAGCGTGTCCAGAAGTGCATGCTTTTCGACCGCAATCCCCAACAACATATCACTCTTTCTATTCATCCTTTGTCGTATCCGGAACATCCCCATCATGGACAAGAGTCGTCGAGGACGACGTTGTAGTTGGTGTGTGTCCCTCATCCTCCATACTGTCGTCATCCTCCTTTACAGATGCATATTGAATATCCTCTCCCGAGTCAATGGTGCTGACAGTAAGCTCGGGAGCCTTCTTTTCGGGGGTCGAGGGTGTCTCGTTCTGTTCGGATGGTTCTTCGATCACAATCTCCTGCGCAGCCTGCTGGAAAGAGTGCGTTTCCTCCTTTTCCTCATCCTCCTCCCTCGCATCCTTCTTCTCCTCTTCCCCCTCCTCTTCCTCGGTAATTGATTCTGGATCGGAATGCTCGATCTGCGCCCTTTCGGCGACTCTCTGATTCGCCTCACGCGGGGTAGGCGATTCCGCACTCGGACGTACTTCCGGCTCCATCATAAACAGAGGAACATCTCGAATTGTACGCTTTGGAGATGTAATGCGAATGGCTTTCCTAACTCTAGGTGGTGACTGTGGCTCTTCGGAATTCCTTCCCATGGCCGACCCAGCACGCAATGCTGGCTGAAATGGTGGTTGGAAGAACTTCGCTTCAGCTTTCTCATGAACCTTACTAGCTGAGCTTTTGGTGGGACGCATCATTCTGGTCAAAAAGTCACTGCTGGGCAAAGGTGGTGGCGTATTGACGCTGTCTGCACTGGACGTCGAAGAGACATGCGCAGCAGCAGTTGGGGGCCGACTACTAGCGTGATCCGAGAGTGTGGATCTCTGACGTCTGAGGGTACGATCGGTTGACCTGTTTCTGCTAGGCGCCGCAGCGGATGGCGGTCTGCGAGCGTGGGCGTTTTCCAAAACTAGGCCTCCCTGTTTGGCAACCCAGGAGGCAGTTGGTGCAAATGCAGAACCTTTGAGTTCTGCCGGTTTAGTTGCTTCCTTCGGGTCTGGCTTTACAAAAGGTTTGTGGGCTATTGGTGCTATGGGCGCCCTAGGTTTGGGAGTGACAGTTTGCGTTCGAGGTTTCGGAGGAGCCTTCGCAGGGGAGGACGACCTCGGTTTGGGCTTTGGCGCAGGGTCCATTGAAGCGGAGGGCTTTCTAACATGACCCCTTGGTGAAGGTAGAGGGGATGGAGTTTTTGTACGAGAACCGGATGTCGGGACTGTAAGATTCTTAGCAGCTGAAGGATTCGACCCTAGTGTAGGCTTTGTCTGTGGCAGCGACTTGCTCGCGGATGGCACGGGCTTCTGTTCTGGTTTTGCTACCGGCTTCTCCTTCTTAGGTGGTTCCTTTATTGTCGCTTTTTCTTTGATGGGCTCCTTGGGGGGCGCTGGTTTCATCTGCTTCGGCTCGGGCTTCGGAGGCTTGTTTTCCTGCGTGATCGATGGCTTCTCCACCTGCGGTGCTACCTTTACTACGTCCGCCTTTGGAGCTGGTGTAGGAGCTGGATCTGGGGCAGACGCCGCGTTTTCGCTCTTCCGTTCCTCGATGTTCGTGCTGACAGGAACGATGACAACATCTTTTTTAATAGGATTTTCCGCGGTCTTCGGTTTCAATGCTTCGGGTTTCTCATTCGGCGCTGTTGTAAACGATCCGTTCGCAAGAGGACCCGGGCTGAAAGGTGCAGCTAAAGTGGTATCACCTGCTGGAGATGAAGGAGACGTTGGTATCTTCTGCAAACCGAATCCTGCTTGACCATCCTTCCCTCCAATAGCTACGAAAGAGGTCCTAACTCTGCTCAACGGCTTCGGCCCAGGGCTCAACTCGCGCGTGATTGGTTGTGTGCCCGGAGAATTGGGCGCCGATGATCCCTTTTCAAACATCGCAAGGAGGTTTTTGACACCTCCGCCGCCGCCGGATGGCCGGGGAGCCCCTCCGATGCGACCGGTTGACTCCGGAGAGGCCATTGCGATGGACTTTCTTCCTGACTTTGTCCCTGTAGTATATTCGAATTTCGAGATTATATCGGAGATGGCAAGTGAGTTTCTGCGAGCACCGTCGCCGGTTGATACTGGGGGAGAGTGTGAAGATGGAATGGGCGATGGTGCTTCGTGGGGGTTATTCGTGGTCGATAAAGGCGCGATTTCTCTCCTGAAGGCTGAATTAATCATAGGTGTCCAAAAAAAAACAAAGCTCAAAGTTGGGTGAGCACTTGCGGAGTTCTTGTAACCTACCACACGGGGTTATCTAATTTCCATGCAACAATTGCCAGGGCGGTGGTAGTTTCAGGAGAAGTGACGCTTTAGTCTTATAGATCGATGGAATCCCGGCAAGTCAGCGAGGATAATCAAGTGAACGACAATAGCTAGGATGTGCAGTCAGGATGAGGTTGGATGTGAGCGGCGAGTGATAGAGACTGGGCGGTGAACTTCGAAGTTGAGGAGCAAAATAACGAGAGGAGTTGTCGGGGCTGAGGGGTTTATTATGGTGGTTGCCCGGTAATAGATGCGCGAGCTGGACACGGTCACCAAATAAATGGGGCGCCTAAGAGCTCATTGCCCCTTCTTGCTGCGTTTCCACTACTCCTTTCAGTTGCTTCGAATAACTGTTCACCACCTGCATCTGCGAGCATCTTTGGTCTGCGAGTACAACCAATCACAAATGCGAGACTATGATATAGTATCGACAAATATATCTATAGAGCAGTGTTGTGGTGAGATAGGAGGTACTACTTTACATTCCGAACACGCTGTCTCCTTTGTAGTTACACCTACCTGCAAAGAATGTTCCTACTGCCTGATGGGTTCTATTTTGGCTTGCAGCTTGCAGCTTGCAGCCTGTCTCCGAGTTTAAAGTGACGGACGAATTCAAATTCCTGCAGGAGCTCGAGGACCTTATTTTAACAAGCGCATACACGTGACATGTCTGTGAATTCATCTCGACCTGTCAACCCCACCCCACTTGTAACACCCACCCAACAATCCACTCAATTCTCCATTCGATTCAAATTTAGCCGTAATGGAGGAACCTCAACTCAAATGCCATCGCTTTCACCATGACCGCCGTCATAACCATCATGACAAACCCCGTGAGAGAGACGCAGCAAAAACAGCAGAGCTCTATGCCAGCACGAATCCCTTCATGCCGATGTTCCTCACATTCCGCAAAGAGCTTGATGAGCACCACGACCGTCGAGAACGCGTCATTAAGGCCTCGAGGGACATCACGGGTCTCAGTAAAAAGATGATATTCTCTCTCCAGCGGTTTGTCCTTCTGCAATCGCAGCACCTGAACTTATTAGCTGACAGCTTTTGATAGCGCCCGAAAGCTCAATGCTCCTCTCCCCGCCCATCTCGAGAAAGAGATCTCAACCCGACATGCGGAAATCAACGCTCACCTCACAGCCATCTCCCCAGACCTCCAGAGCCTCAATGCGCACCGCTACCAACGCCAAATTTCGGGCGGCCTCCAAGAGCTAATGGAAGCACTTTGTTTCCAGCACTACCTCACCACCGGAGCCCTCCTCTCCCACACCGCTGCGCAAGCCATGATTCCCGGTGGCATCGAGCTCACAGCCTCGGACTACACCCTTGGCGTTTTCGATTTTACGGGCGAGGTGATGCGGTTCGGGATCACCATGATAGCGCTCGGAGGAGTCGGGGATGAAAGTGGAGAGGCGGACAGGATCTTGCTGGATTTGAGAAGGCTGAGAGAGGAGTTTGAGGGATTGAATACATATTCGACCGGTGGATCTCTGGGGAAGGATGTGGACCGCAAGATGACGGTTATGAGGCAGAGTGTGGAGAAGGTCGAGAACGCGGTTTATGATGTGATTGTGAGGGGGAGCGAGAAGCCTAAAGGATGGGTGCCGGATTTGGAGGTGAGGACGGAGGAGGGCTGAGGAAGGCTCGGGGAAGCCAGAACTGCATATATTTGGGCGTTTAGGGATTGTTTTTCGGTAAAACGGGACTGTATATGTGGAATTTGCACTCGCGGAATGTACTCTACCTAGAACGATGAATACGTGGACGACGCATTGGGGTCTGAGTACCGAAGTGTCTGTGCTCTTAATCGAACCAACGCAATCTCGCTTCTGGTGTGGATGGCCCGACCACAGAACATTACCTCATTCAATGTCTATCAAATATGGTCAGAGTTTATATTAGCTTTTTCCACGCCGAATTCCAAAAACCTTGAGCAGACAGGGTTGACATATTGTAGGCAGTGATCTGTTTTTGACCGCGGGACCAACTACCAGTAAGCTTAGAATGTAGGCGGAGCCCCAGAAGGAACGGAAGGCGGTAGCATAGGCTTGATCTTAGAATAGAGATGACACAATGGCCATGTCACCCAGGCACACTAACGTGAAGGCGCATCTGATGTAGAACCGCCATCAAGCGCCGCCTTGTCTTGTCTTGCTTCCACGCGCTGATGCGCGGCAAGATGTCTCGTTTCAACCCAGTCATTAATGGAACACAGACAACCTTGTTGCTCAGGATGGTCTGAAGAATTCCAACATGTCCAAGGACTCAGTGTAGTGTCTGGAGCGCTGTGAATCTACGGGGAGCGGTGTCGGATCCGTCTCTATGGGTTTTAGCGGGGGGGAGGGTCCGAGTGAAGGAAGGGCAGTCAGTCATACAGAAAGCCTTGAAGAAACTTAAGATGCTTTCGAAGAAATACGACAAGCTGTTGGACAAGAGGGAGCCCAACTGGAGAAAATATCTCGATCAATTCAATAATCACTCGATAGCGGACCTCAAAAACGAACGACATGACTTCAGAGCAAAGGCACCAGCAAATAATCACCCCCAGAAGTCCTATTTTGATACAATGCTAACCACGTCCTCGTCCGCCACGGGATGACTTAACCCTACTCGCTGTGGCACATGTCTTGCACTCGCTCCCCATACCAATGCATACTTGAATTTCTCTTTCAAAGACCTATGGATCTGATCACAAACATCCTCAATTGTCGAGTTCTGCCGCACAATCAGCGCCTCCGAGAAGTCAGGTGCAACTCCCTTCCGCTTGGTGTATATTCTCAGTAGGTTTAGCTCCTCCCACGCTTTATCGACGACATCTGTGATACCCAAGTCAAGTTCACAGGACATTACGACCGTGTGAGGTTCTCGGGCGAGCGTGTTGAGGTAGGACAAGGAGATGCAGTCAATCTTATTGTACACGTAGAGGCAGCGGATATATTTTCGGTGCGGTGCCATGATGACGTCGATGAAGTCATCAACTGTACAGTTTTCATCGCGGACTAGAACTTCGCAATTGAGGATTTTGTAGTCGCGGAGGATGTTGTATATCATCTTTCGTGTCTGTCAGAATTTGAAGTCATAACCTCTCACTCTGGCAGTACCTTTTCGTCCAAGTTCTTGGGCTGCGCCATGAATGTGATCTTCACCCCACCTGCCTTCTTCTCCTTCAGGTAGATGTTTGGTGGGCTGCGGTTCAAGCGGATCCCGACGGCTTCCAGCTCCGTTTCCAGCAGCGCCCGTTGCTCGGCCTTCTTGGTGGCGTCAAGAACCATCATGATGAGATCACTCGTTTTTGCGGCAGAGATGACTTGTCGCCCTCGACCTTTTCCTTCTGCAGCACCCTCGATGATCCCCGGAAGATCTAAGATCTGAATCTCAGCACCGCCATACTCCATAACTCCAGGGATTGCAGTAAGGGTGGTGAAGGCGTAGGCTGCTACTGCGGCTTTGGTCTTTGTGATTTTTGAAAGAAGGGTGGATTTTCCGACGGAAGGGAAGCCAACTAGGGCTATTCGTGCGTCTGTTTAGAAGTTCAGCATCGTGGTAGGAGTAATTGCACGGAAGAGTGATGCACCGCCGGACTTAGAAACATCGAACCCGGTTCCTGCACCACCAGATTTCTCGCCTGGACCGGGTTCTAGAAGTTGTGCGCGTAGACGTGCGAGCTTTCCTTTGAGGAGACCAAGATGGTATTCAGTGGCTTTGTTCTTCCTGTACGGTGATGAGTGAGCTCGGGGATCGGAGGTGTCGCAATTGGAGGGGAATCATACTGCGTCCGCCGCATCTCCTCCTCAATCTCTTTGATCTTTTCGGCGACACCCATGATGACTTGCGGTTATGAGAATGGCAGGTTGTATTTCACGGAGCTTCTGGTGTATAAAGATTGGGGCACCAAGGAGGAGACGCGGGGCAATTTTGGCGGGGAGTTAGATGTCGAACCGACCCCTGTCAGTTGGAAGCTTGGCGAGCTTATTTGGGCGCGTTGGCCTTAACTTTGTTGGACGTGTACGAAGGCTTAATACCACTCATCCCGTCTCTCACTGCACATTCTCCTCTTCCATGTATACCTCCCATGTATACTGCCCTTAGCATCAACTAGGCTATTCCTGAATAATCATACAGCTATGAACGAAGCTGCCAGATCTCCGCGCGAGTCCCCCTCTGCAGAGGAGACTCCTGCGGAAACCGAAAACACCACGACGGCGCTGACGACCACGACCTCTGAACAAGGCGTCACCACTACTAAAACAATCGTTAAGAAGAAAAAGCGTCGACCCGCGCGCCCCCAGGTGGATCCTGAGACTTTCAAGGGCGGCGAGATTCCCGTGCAAACCGGCACTGTCTTTAATATCTGGTACAACAAATGGAGCGGTGGCGACAGAGAGGACAAATACATCTCCAAAGCGCACGCATCGGGGCGATGCAGTATTGTAAAAGACAGCGGGTACACCAAGGCGGACAAGATTCCCGGATCGTACTTTTGCCTGTTCTTTGCGAGGGGGCTGTGTCCACGTGGTCAGGAATGCGAATATCTGCATCGTCTACCCACTGTTCATGATCTATTCAACCCAAATGTGGACTGCTTTGGGAGGGATAAGTTTAGCGACTATAGAGACGATATGGGCGGTGTGGGTAGTTTTATGCGGCAGAATCACACACTATATGTTGGGAGGATCCATGTAAGCGATGATATTGAGGAGATTGTGGCAAGGCATTTTGCGGAGTGGGGACAGGTTGAGAGAAGTATGTTCTCTGTACAATTTTCATTTTAGAGAGCCCAAGCTGACATAAATTAATAGTACGTGTCTTGAACTCGAGAGGTGTCGGATTCGTCACGTATACCAATGAGGCAAACGCCCAGTTCGCGAAGGAGGCGATGGCGCATCAGTCGCTCGATCACAACGAAATTCTCAATGTGCGATGGGCAACTCAGGATCCAAACCCTGTTGCCCAAGCCCGTGATAAGCGTCGTGTGGAGGAGCAAGCTGCAGCAGCTATCCGTGCAGCACTGCCAGCAGAGTTTGTGGCCGAGCTAGAAGGAAAGGATAGAAATGCAGCCAAGAAGCGGAGGATTGAGGGAAGCTTTGGGTTGAGGGGGTATGAGGTACCTGAGGAAGTGTGGTACGCAAGGGGTGAAAATTCGGTTAATCCCGCAGGGAGAATTGAGAGCGGCGAGGAGATGATGTTACTAGAGGCTGCACCACACCAACAGCAGGTGGAAGAGAAGAAAGAGGCTAGGATATTCTCGAGCTCGGCTCTGACGGCATTAAAGGGGTTGCGGGAAGGTGGAGGTGCTCGGATTACGAGTAAGAAGGAAGAGCCTTCGAATGGGGGAATGGGGCTCGGGCTGGATTATGGCAGTGATAGTGATTAAAGGATACTTATATCTGTGTATTTCTTTCTCGTGTTGCCGAGTGTACATTATGAATACTCCTCTGTTGGGAATTGTCTGTAGGCATTGGTGTACTCGGCCGATGGACCAACCGTCCACTTATTTTGAGAAGCATTTTGAGAGCTATGAATCAGCCAAACGTAGCCTCATGAGACTATCATTGGCGAACCAGCAATGAAGTCATGAACGAGTGACAAGCAGGTGGATTGTTTACAACTGTGGCTTTTGTGGCGGTGCTCGCATATTTTAGCGTGGTTGTCATCGCACACACGAAGCAAAACAAACAACAAAGGCTCCTCTCCATAACTTCTTCTCCAACCACTATCAACAACAGCAACAACACTCCTCTTCCTCACTCTCTTCCTCCGTCCAACTCGAACCCAGGGTTGAGGTAACAGTGATTCCTTTGCTCCTTGCCATGACAAAGTAATATCTTCAGCACTCTCAATTTTGGTTTTCATTACCAATTCCCCAGGACACATCTACTCCTTGTAGTAAAATCTTACACCGGGAGAGGGCTACCCCAAATCAATCGTAAAACCATAATACAATACTGCAACTATATCGCAACCGATGGCTCCTGCTCCTTACTACAACCCAGACCAGACCGACGACACGGTAACATTACCACCATTCGATCCCAGCTGGCAAAACGATAACGATCAATCTGAAGCCTTTAACCGAGACCGCTTACGACTCGGACGCGAGCTTGCGCGTGACTTTGAGGACGCTTCATTCTCATCGGTTGCCCGTCCGGGCGCAGACAGTACTGCCGCATCACTCGACATCGGAAAGGACGCAAACGCTACATCAACGAAGCGGATATACCCACAAATTCCGACCAGGGCTCCCACTGGTCGACCGGGTACGATGCTCTACCAAACACCCACTATCGATTCGAGGCTTATGCGTGATAATTTCATAGATTTCACCATGGCGGCAGAAGATGTTCGTGAAACGGACGCCGATAGTTATGAGATTGGGCGAGGAAGGAATACAGGCGCTGGAGTTAGTTTTATGGATCAAAGTGTTGACGTCTTTTTAATCGGAGAGACTGGCGCGAAGAAAAATGAGAGTCGAAAACGAACTGGGGGGAGAATTGACGACAAAAGGAGCTCTTCGCAAGACCGTGCGGATGCCCATCAAAGGACGGTCCGAGATCGTAGGACAAGAGCGCAGGCGCAAGATAAGTCTTTGGGTTCACCGAAACCTAGATCTTCGCCATTTCCCAATTTAAGCTTCTCGCCACGAGCTATCACCCCGAAACGCGTCAGGTCACGTCTATCATCGGGGAGCGGGGATCATCCTTCGAAAATTAAGGATTTTGTTTCGAACTCCGGGAGTGGCGGATCGAGAGCCTCGAGATTTGTCAACCCTCCTACTGATCCGAGAGATTCGGAGGAAGATGCATTATCCGATATTGGAAGTGCAGCTGGTCGACAGTGGTTTGGAAATACGAGGTTTCAACGCAATAACGCACCAAGTCCCACCGGAAGAAAGCCTCAGGACGAAGATCTTACAGATGATCTCCCAGCTATACTGGGTCGAACACGGAAGAGCAATTCTGCTGATGTAGTTCCCAAATCTTTCAAGTCGACGCCTGATTTCTTGAAGGAGCTAGGATTAGATGGGCATACACAAACAATCAACCTTCAACAAACACTAAGACAGTTGAAAGATGCCGGAACCCCTCGTCCTTATACAACGAAGCCAGCTTTCCAGCCGCCTGCACGAAATGAGCCCTCTTTCATGATCCCTAATATTCCTGACATGACTGATCTTTTCTCCGGCAATGAACCTACGCGATTCTCTGCGAAGAAAGGCGCTGCTGCAAAGTCGCATCATCGCATCGACTCCATCCCAATTCCCCATGAAACTAGGGCAATGTTGACGGCCATGAAGCTGCTCCAAGAGAAGGTTGCCAACCTTGAGGGCAACAAGGCTGCCAACGAACAAAAATGTGCGAAGCTGGAGAGTGAACTCAGGAGAGCAGAGGTCAAATATCAACAGGAGACCAGGAGGGCACGACTAGCAGAGGAGCAAATCAGGAGGAGAGGAAGGCCGGATAGCACTTTTGGTGGCAGTGAAGATGGTGATTTGGACCTACAGGAAAAGGCCAGATCCGACTGGTTGATGGAGAAACTGAGTAAGTTCATAGCGACTTGCAAGTTATGTCATTGTTAATATTTTACAGAGCTGGAATCGACCATCACTACCCTCCAAGGCGATATCAACCAAATCCAGCATGAGCTACAGACAGCTAAGATTGCACTTCAGAATATGCAAGAGGAACGTAACTCTGCCATCAATTCTGTTGCCATGGCTATCTCATCCAACGAGGACTTAAAGGTTGCCAACATTGACCTTCATGGCCAATTGGAGCGGATGGAGCATGAAAAGAGACAAGCTGAGGAGCGCGTAACCCGTCAACGAGAGGAATATCGCGCTCGTGAGGAGAGACTGCGACAATATGCAAGGGATGCACGACAAGCAGCTGCCCTGGCGGAACAAGCCATGAGAGAGGCAGCCCGGCGAGATAACGAGGTACAGGAAGCTGCTGAACGCGATGCTGCCATCAAGCGACAGGAGGAGAGAGAGCGAGAACGGCAGGAGATGGAACGCCTCATGAGAGAACGAACCGAGGAAGAACGAGAAGAACAGAGACGATTAGAGATCAAATTGGAATTTGATCGACGCGTCGAGGAGGAACTTAGGAGAATTAGGCCGGATTTGTTTTTGGGTCGAGCCGAGCCTTTCGCAGTCCCATCAGCACCCACTTCCACCACTAGGACAGTGGAAGTTGGTGGCAGACAGAGAGTTATCGCAATACCTCGAACTCGCAGGTCAAGGATCTCACGGCCTGGTGAGACTTTAGAATTGGAGATTGCACCAGAACCGAAAGAGAAAGAGAAAACACATGTGCCAGTGCCAGTACCCGAACCAAAAGCACCTAAGCCAGTCGAACCAGAAGTGCCAGTCCCTAGACTTGCAGTTGATGACAGCACAATGTCTATCTCCCCAGAAGAGATCCGCCGAATAGCAAAGGAAATCAATGCCGAACGCAAGAAGCGAAAGGCAGCAGGAGTTGCAGAGAAAGCAAGGCAAGAGGAAGAACGACAACGGGAGATCCAACGACAGCGGGAAGTGGAACGCACCCAGCAAGAGGCGGCAGCTAGACCAGCTGTGGAGACTGTTCAGCCTGCTCAGCCTGCACGTACCGCTGAGCCTTCCGCACCGGCTGAACTAAAGAAAGGCCGCAGAGTGGTCAAGGTGGTGTACATGATGGATGGAGATACGACAGAAATTCGTGAATTGGAAGAAGGAATTGAGAGCGAGCAGGAGGGTGCACGCAATCAGCCTGCACCGAAACCGACAAGTGCACCAGTTTTCCCGCCAGTTGCACCCGATTCTCAAGAGCCAGAAGCTACGTCGGTAGTTGAAGAAGAAGGAGCTGGTTCAGTTCCTCAAGCACAAACTGCCACTGGACCTCGAGTAATGTTTAATGCACCTCCGCCTTCGGCTCCCGCCCCCCCCCCTCATCCTCTTATCGATCCCGCGGCCGAAAACCATGATCCCAAACAATGCACTGTGTGTGTCCGGTATGACGAACTCCGCCGCCGTGAGGAAGAGGCAGAAAGAGAGAACCCCTTGAAGGATGTCGATAATTCTTGTCTCTTCCCTGCACCAGAGTTAGAACCTGCCTCCCAGCGCACTATTCCCGAGGGTCAATTCGAAGAAGAGCCAACACTTCGGCCAAGCGTATGCCCAAAGACCCAGTTGGAGCGAGTTGTAAGGCAGCTGAAGGACGAGTTTAGACATCTCAAGTTGTGAGTATTCTTCCTTTCTGTTAATCGTAGAGGATTTAGCTAATAATTTTCAGGATGTATCAACGCAGAAGCGAAGAGTTCATGGAGCTAGACCCAGCAATCCAGAAGAAGAAACGCAAGGCATTGACACGGGAAATGAACGAGCTCGTCGCGGAAATGGATGCAAAATCAGATCAGATTTATGCATTGTATGATGTCAACGAGGAGTTTGTAGATCGGGAGAAACAAAAAGAATATGAGATGGGAGAGGAGACGGAGGATCTTATTAGGTCTCTGGAAGTGTAGGCTCGTTAACCTTGTTTTATTGTAGTTTGTTACGTTTTCTTTTCTGTGGGTTTGTTCTTTGGATCTTCCGGTTTTGGGATACCAATTATTCCAGTTTTTACATGCGTGTTTCTTTTGGCGATTATGCTTTTGGACGTCTATTGTTTGTGTGGGTTTTGGGCTTTTGCTCTTCGTATTGTAAGAGATGGGGCGGTTTGTAGTAAAGCTGATGTCATTCTTATTGGAGCTTTGAGTACTAAGTATCTATGAATTGGGGGAAATCTGGAGCCTGGATTGTTGAATTCAACTTGAGAAGTCAAAACTCCTGAAGTCAAGAGTCAAAAGTGAGTGCTCAGCGATGAAGAAATCGTTAGTGCCCAGCCACGGGAGCTAGTGCCGCAATCATCCTTGTCAAACCTTTCAAGCTCCAGTTCTCTTTGAGCATACCTCATCCACCAAAACATCTCACACTGCCACCATGACATCCGATGGTACGATACCTCACCCTCTCCATCCTCGCTATCTCCTCTAACAAACTAGACGAATACTGCCCCGTCTGCAAATCGTCGCGCTACCTCAACCCGGCAATCCAATTCCTCATAGAGCCAACATGCTATCACAAAATGTGTGCTTCGTGTGTTGACCGTCTCTTCGGCAGCGGACCAGGAACATGTCCAGTGGCGGGCTGCGGCGCGCGTCTTCGTGCCGCAAAATTCCGAAAACAGACATTTGACGACATCGCAGTAGAGCGCGAAGTCGACGTTCGAAAACGAGTTGCTAAGATCTTCAATAAACGCGAGGATGAGTTTGCGACGAAGCTAGAGTGGGATGACTACCTTGAGATGGTGGAGGCGACTACCTTTGACATCGTGAATGGGGCCAAGAAGGAGCGCGAAGCTGCCGAGAAGCTATTGCGGGATTACGAGGAGACGAATAAACAGGCGATCGACAGGAATTCACAGAGGGAGAAGGCGGAGGCTATGGCGTTCCTGGCCAGGGAGGAGGCCGAGAAGGAGGTCGCTAGAGCTGCAAGAGAGGCAGCGGTGATGGAGACGGAGGAGGAGAAGAGGGAGACGCTGATGAGTCGGCGGGCACAGTTGGAGGCTATGTCCAAGGGAGATCTTGAAGCGGTGGAGCGGATTAAGGCCGGATTCGCGAAACGTGCCGAAGAAAGGAGGAGGAGGGCAAGATTGGATGTGGAGAACGCGAAGGGTATTAGAGAGGGCCGTGAACTCGCTTTGAACTCATTCCTGGCAAAGGCTGGAAAGGAGGACGAAGAGGAAGAGGAGGAGGAGGAGTGGGAGCCCCTTGGAAAGGGTGTTGACGACAAGAGCACCTACTTTGAGCTGCTGGAGGAATACCCAAGGAATGAGTGGATCGACGACTTTATATCTCTCCCACAGGTGGCTGCTGGAGGGTATAGCCGGACTGAGTGGTATCAGAGAAGCTTGCATGAGGCGTTTAGTGGGTTGACGGTGTTTCTCGGCGAGGAAGAAGAGTCAGAGGAAGAAGAGAAGGGACAACAGAGGAGAGAGAGATCGATACCCGATAGGACAGACATTATGATTGTGGATCCTGTGTCATAGAGGTGGATATAGTAAACGATCTGATGGCAGGGTTGTGTAGTATGTACGATGGCCGCTTGTTTAGATGGAGTATTCTTGCAGGATCTTTTGGCGTTACTGTGGGTTGGGCTGGATTCTTTACACTAGAATCAACTGCATTTTCATACCTCTATTCACTACACTGATGTTAGGGTTGAATGGTTGGTGTGAGACCAAACGATAGTTAGTCGATACGCGTGTACCACAACTCCGAGACTATCGATAGGCGATATGTTTTCTAATAACGCTTAATCTCTCCGCTTTCTCGTCAGCTCTTTATCTCAAGAAATCGAGATCCAGAATGTCATGAAACCCGCCGCCGTTCCAGCCTTGCTCCATTTGCACCTGGACCCTGCTGTACCCAGTGCTTGGCTTTAACCGTCGGCAACATTAGTTACTCGTACCCGACGACTCCCAATCTGAGCAACCAACCACCATGGCTGCTACCACAATCACGCACCCAGATCATCGCTCATCAACACCCACTCAAACTCAATCCCAGCCTTCGTCCTCCCAAAACTTCTCAACTCTCGTATCAACCATCCTCAAGACCACCGGCAAAGAACCTGCCCCTCTAGTTGGCCCCTCAACCACCATCGTCGGCGATGTCCTTTACGTCTTTGGCGGTCGTATCCTGTCGCGCTCGCGACCCCAGCTTACAAGTGATATGTACGCACTCGATCTGATCACGCGGGTATGGCGCAAGTTGGAGACGCGCGGCCAAACACCACCGCCTAGGTATTTCCACAGTGTCTGCGCTCTTGGCGATTCAAAGCTAGTGTGTTTTGGCGGAATGTCACCGGCAAATACGGGCACGGCGGGGGAGACAAAAGTAGCAGAGAGTTTGAGTGCCAGTCAGCCGGATCAGAGCGAGGTTATGGTCATGTCTGATATCTACATTTTCGATATACCCACATATACATGGACGTTTATCCCCGCCTTGAATCCACCGGAAGGGAGATATGCGCACTGTGCCACAATCTTACCAAGCACAGCATTTTATAGCGCCGCGAATGCCGTGGCCGCGGCGGTGGTGGGCGGGGAACGACTTGATGGGTTGGGTGGCGCAGAGATGGTGGTGGTAGGGGGTCAGGACTCGGCGAATCATTATATTGAGGAGATTAATGTCTTTAATCTAAGGAGTTTAACCTGGACGACTAAGAGTCATTTGGATCGCTCGTGTGGAGCTTATAGATCAGTGGTGTCACCTCTAGGGAATCGTCTGTCAGTTTCGCAGATTGGAGCCGGGTCCGATCCAACCCCCGGACAGTCCGATGACCCAGCACTTTCGGCTGTCAACGGAAGTTCGCCGCAGAAGGATCCCAGAGCTATGTTGATATACTCAAATTACAACTTCCTAGACGTAAAGCTTGAGCTACAGCTTAGATTATCAGACGGGACGTTGTCCGAGAAGGCAATGAACGGACCGCATTCACCGCCAGGCCTACGGTTTCCCAACGGGGGAGTGTTGGATAACCATTTCGTGGTGTCGGGAACATACCTCACATCTACCAAGCAAGAGTACGCACTCTGGGCCCTAGACCTCCGGACACTTGTTTGGTCTCGTATCGACGCCGGCCAAGTCTTTGCGCAAGGCTCCTGGAACCGTGGTGTTCTCTGGAACCGTCGTAGCTCTTTCTTGATCCTCGGCAATAGGGGCCGATCACTGGTAGAAGACTACAACCACCGGCGAATCAATTTCACAAATCTCTGCAAAGTCGACCTAGAAGCATTCGGCCTCTATGAAAATTGGCGGCGCACCTCCTACCCCGCAGTCCAAAAGACATTCTCTCCCGCCGCTGAAGAATTCGGCAAAATGTTTATGAACATGCCCGAGCTCTGCGATATGGAGTTTATATGCATAGAGGGCGAGAGCATACCCGTCAATTCTAGACTGATATCGAAACGCTGGGGGGCCTACTTCATCGATCTGCTGAGCACAACTAAGCATGAACCTGACCCCAGCGGCCGCGTTGCATCAATGGCTACTATCACACCACAGTCCTTTTCCGCCAACCAAATCCTGCCAGTTACAACGGCAAACTATAACCCCATAGACCGACCGCGGTCCCTATACTTCCCGCACTGCCACTCTGTAGTCCTCGCCCTGACAGAGTTCTTATACACCGGCGCACTTCCGCCTCCCGGAGATCCTGGCGTCATGGCCCCCATCCTCTGTTCCCTCCTTCAAATCGCGCGTCCGTACCGGATCGAAGGCCTCCTGGAAGCAACCGTGGAGCGGATCCACCAACAACTCGACGGGAAAAACGCGGCTGCGGTATTCAACGCGGCCGCAACAGCAGCGGGTAGTGGGTTTGGGATTGAGGCGGTGTATATGGACAACAAACACTCCAGCGACGATACCCCCGCGCAGAACGGCAATGGTACTACATCGGGAGCAGAGGAAGATTACACTTCCAACATGCCGCCGCTACCAGGATCGGTGGAGGACGATGAGTGGTGGGAGAACGTCAATATCATTGGACTGCAGAAGCGCGGGTTGAGGGGGCTGATGGAGGGGCGGCGGATGAGGGAGAGGGGAAAGAGTTTGGGTGGAGGGCGCGTGGGTGAGGGACCTACTACTGGGATGCAGGGGACTTTTGGAGCCACGGGGAGTGGGTAGCGTGTGTGGTAGTATATTTTCGATTTATTTTCTGTCTTTGTGTTACCATCCTTTTGAAACCCTGGGTGCGTGTGCGTGTTATGTTTTTTGGATGGGTTATCTCGTACTTTTCTGTCGTGCTTAAGTCTGGGTGGATACCTGGATGTTGTTGAATATTGTATGCGCAGGAGTTACGTTGTTCAAAATTTATGACGATGATGATGTTCATGTGGAATCACTGGAGAAATGTTCTAGTAACTGAGAGACACGAACAGTGGAAAAGGCGGGGCATGAAATGCTCGGAGTACAGAGAATGCGCGCATTGTTGGGGTGGACATATATCGCTCTACAGTTGAAATTTTGTACTGAAGCAGAGCAAATCACTCGCCTCCGCAGCAGGTCCCGCTAGGTCCCACCCCTGTAGCCTGTGCACTGTTTCCCCACACCGTCTCTTCTACACTCTCCTATTTGCAGTTGCCCAGTGAAGCTAATAGTAATGCCTGGTCCACGATACCAACACCGGGGGAGGCTCCCGAAAACCTAGCTACATGTTCCTCTTCAAGCTAGGTGGTCACGTCAACCCCGATGTGCAATACGAAAATGCCTACACGAATACCACACAGCAGACATGGAACTTTTTGGGTCGCGTCGATTAACTGGCTCTTCCCCAAACTTCTGGCGGGGGCTTTACATCTCCTATGGTGAATATCTCCAAGGAAGATACCATAAATCCAATCTAGTCCGCTTCGTCCGAGTTGAAGAAAGGATCATAGCTCGATATCAAGTTTTCACAATGAACTCTCAAACCCATAGAGATTGGTTTCCCATGACGGCATCATCCACCAGGCCTTAGAAGTAGAAAGCGCTGTAGGCATCAATCAATATTTCAAGCCTTCCAAGAGTAACCGCCTGCAACCTCTCGACTCTTCTCTATTTCCCTTCCCTCCCTTCCTTCATCGCTGATGGGATAAAACCTTGTGGAATGTGTTCTCATCCAATAGCCACCTCCACCATAAGATCTCAAGAAATCCCAAAGCCAGAGCACTGTGGGAGCAATAAGAATTCCCTGTTGTTAAGCTTTCTATATGCAGGTCCCACACCCCCCGCTAAAATGATCAGCGGCAAGGAAGTCAGGACCAATAATATCTCACCGAAAAACTCCGACCTTGTGTTTGACTGGTACCTAGCCTAGTCAAACGGCCTGGAGGCTATGTCCTGCCGTTTCCAGAGTCATCTGTTTAAACTATTCGACGGGTTTCGAGTGTTGGTGGCGTCAGGAGATCAGGATCTCATGGACGAACGCAGCTGATTCACAGCGAGGATATGCCAGCTTTGAACCAGCCCCGAATCCGCGGCTGAGCAAAATGTATCCCCTTTACAAAGCGCTTGGGGAGATTCATGCTGACAGATCCAGGGGTTTAAGGATGTTCGCCCACGGCATCATTGGGCTACATCACACTCTGTCACTCGTGGAATGAAAATCTGGGGAGAAAAAGGCTTGATTAACCTTTCAACTCCATCGAAGACAGAAATAGAAGGACAAAGAACATCTCGTCAGAAGCTTACAACTTAGAAGGCTCTGGGAATGCTTAGATCCCAATTAGTAAGTAAAGCCAAGCCTTATAGCCGGGCGAATCCGGTCGCCACAAGGTAATAGGCTTGTTCTTATTGGCCGTCGCTTCGTCGGCATACTGGCGCTGCCGCAAAACCGACAATCTGCAGCCGTCACTTACCTTCACCTTCGTCCGATTCTTTTTGCACTCAACCGACATCCACCACCACCACCACCACTACCGCCTTCCTACACACACAACCAAAACACAATACAAATACACGCACACGCACAATGTCGTCCCTCCGCTGTCTAACAACGCCACTGACATCACTGCGCTCCCTCACCACCACCGCCCACTTCCCACTCCTCCAATGCGCCTCCTACTCCTCCAGCTCCCTCGGCAAGCGCCTATTACAAACCCACACGCACACCTCAACACCACCTTCCTACCCGCCTCCGGGCACTCCATCCTCACTATCCACCTTCCCGAGTCCCCCATCACCTTCCCCCGCCGCCGCCGCCACCACCGCCGCGCCTACACGGACCAAATTCCGCTCCCGCAAAGCCGCGCTCTCCCTCACCCCCTCGGCAGTGTCCCAACTAAAGCGGCTCCTCTCCCTGCCTTCGCCAAAGCTGATCCGCGTCGGCGTCAAGAATCGGGGGTGTTCGGGGCTGGCGTATCATCTGGAATACGTTGATAAGCCAGGGAAGTTTGATGAGGAGGTGGAGGTGGATGGGGTGAAGGTGCTGATCGATAGTAAGGCGTTGTTTAGTATAATCGGGAGCGAGATGGATTGGGTCGAGGATAAGCTTAGTGCGAGGTTTGTGTTTAAGAATCCTAATATCAGTAAGTTTCGCCCCCCCCCCCCGGTTGTGATGATGTGGGGCTGACGGAGGGGATAGAGGATCAGTGCGGGTGCGGGGAGAGCTTTTCGATTGGTTAATGGGTTAGGGGAGGACATATAGATGGGGTTCTTTAGTTTGGGGTTTGAGGCATAGGTTCGTTCTTGTGTACTCTAGGGGTTATGGCGTTTTGTTGCCCTGCTTTGTGTTTTCATTAGGGCACTATTGTATTGTCGATGACTCATGTGTTTTTCTTTTGCTTGGGCGGCGTTGCTCTGTTGGCAGGCAAGACTGTGATGGCATAGACGTTCGTGTTTCACACTTTTGGTCTTGGGGGAATTTGGTCAAGTAGATTTTGTATGTCAATAGATACATTTCTCCTGCGAAGCTCGCTGACCTCCAACCACGGAGTCAAGCTCTCTCACAAGATACCTACTTCCATACTTCCAATCTGCTACTCCTTCGCCTTTCCGCATGGGCATTTCCAACTCAACTAGCGTCTGATTCATCTTTGCAATTAGCATTCCTGCCAGATTCACGAGTTCCTCTGTGCTTCTACACATCTTCCAGGTGGACAGATCTGCACAGCAATTGTTGACAGCTAGTATACAGATGCAGCATAACAGCACCACACCATGACCTGTCAAGTGGGTATATTTCGTTTGATTTTGGGCGTTCCAGAAGGTTTCTCCTCTTCACGTATCCGGAGGATGGATGCATTAGTAGGCTCGAGGTATTTATTTATAATTGTGCTTACTACTTTTTCGTCTTCCTACGCATGCACTTTCCCTATGGTAGGCTTGACAGATCCGGACATGGTATCCTGCTGGGCTGTTGAGATCATGAGCTCAGCTTTCAAAATTAGGGACGGGATGTACACCCAGCCCCAATACAAACGGTGGATTCCTTCATTAGGCTTTGGAAACACGCGGACTGCTGCAGATTACGCCCGGTGCTTGTATCGCTGGAGTGGGGAGAAAAGGGCGCAGGGAATGTAGGGTGCCGCCATGGGAGGTTCTGACAAGAGTGCGTTGTCCAATGGGTTCCGCTGGACACTTCTCGTTCGTACCTGCATTTGCTGAGGATGAGGGATAATTTGTGAAGGTTTCGTTAGGGAAAAGCGGAAGGGAAGGGAAAGGAATGGAAGGGAAGGGAGGATATTCCGAGAAAGAGGCGAAAGGATATGTTGATCCTTTCTTTGGGCTCAGATTTATTTCTGAATCTGGATCGAGTCATTGCTGCCCGTTCTTCACCTGATGGTGATGATGATGGAAAGGGCTCAGCATAGGTAAAAAATTCAGAGTGACTTGTCATGGTAGTATAGTGTTTCTCCCTAGCTGAAGAACTTGATCACCTGTCCATAGATCATGGTGAGCCTTGTCAATGCCTCGAGGGTACCCATCGGGGGGCTGGAGCTAAGATACATTTGATGGGCTTGTTTTCGCCTTGCATTAGGGTGATATCATCCGTTCGGGAAGTTGCATGTTCTGCAGCTTACTAGTGTTCGTGGCAATGGATTACACGGACCCAACGGTGAATTCGCCTTGAGGTCCTACAGAATACTAGAGGAAATCGTAAGACGTGGGATGCGTGCGAACGTTGGTGTCTTTCCTATGGCTCTCCAGAATCCCGGAGATAGTATAGCCCAGTGCTTTGTTGTTATTTTGTCTGTAGTGTGCAGGCATATCCCATGATATTAATGTTGAGAATCTAGAAGAGAATTTGTGTATAAGTTAGCCCAGTCTCTAGTATCTCTTCGATATCAACAGAGCCAAAGAAACAACCACCAACTTGAAGCCCGCTCCCAAGAGACTAGCTTTGTAAAGACACTCGTTTAAAATATCCTCCACAATGGCAGCCTTCCGCACTCGCGAAGATTACAATTACGATCTTAACTACACCTCCACCGCCGAGAGAGGTATGACACTCCACGACATGGCCCGCGATCACCGGGGACGCCAGCATAGCACCGAAACGTCAGTGGCTGTCCGCCGGGACCTGTCAACGGGTGTTCTCCGTCGAGGAGCAGTCCATCACGCATATGAGTGCCGGGGAAGGGACGCATGCTATGTCAGCAGCCGGCGAGAGACCGATTTTGTGCCCATTGTTGATGCGATTCGACGGTGAGTTCCAGCTTCCCCAAATCCGCTCAATCTGATCTGTAGACTAATTCCATTGACAGAAATCATCGAAAGATCGACCAGATGAACCGCCAGATTCAACCTGGGTCGAACTATAGCCAGGTTCGTGCTCACGAATATCGTCATGCGGCCCATTGGCAGATTGTTCTCCAGACTGACAGGCGCCCGGAATTAAAGGTACACCCGAAGATGAAATCCGACGGAACCTTTCCGATCGACTTCGGCCTTGCCCTGACAGTCGACCAATTTGAGGCCATGGATAGTAAGTCTGCCAGTCCATCCTCTTCTATGCTAAATTAACCGGTTCTAGTGAGTATCCTAGACCGCATACTTATCTCCTATGGCCTGTTGTGCACGTTTACTGGGCGAAGCAAAGATATTAAAAGACGGAAATTGTGGAGGCTATTCGAATTCCTGGGAGCAGATAATCTCACGCCGCCGAGAGATTCCAACTATGCTCAGACTGCAGAATACGGAGGAGCCCCGGGCCGCTATATCACTTGGTAAGCAAGAGATGTATGTGCGGAAGGGAAAAAAACCGAAACTAGCTGTACTTAACGGTGAAGAGAGGCTAGGATGGGTGTAGAAAGGCATGTTTTGGCGTTTGATCCCTTGGTGACGACATATAGACGGCCGTTGCATAATGTTGTCTCTGTTCTTCCTTTTGTTTTAATGGCTATTATTGTATGAAAGTGACGTTTGATACCTGCCTCATGAGGCAACGTGATGAATGGTGATTGAGGTTCTGGCGTCTGGCGTCGACAGTAGTGGAAGGTGGCCGAGTAAGTGAATCCTCCTCTTCCCTGCACGTCCCCTAGCTCGTGTTGGATGTCCGAGGCTGAGCGCAGGGCTCACTGTGTTGTTCCACCACTCGCTTGTTCACACAGGGGTACACCAACTTGTACGACATCGCGAAGCGAGTGAGGAGTGAGCCCAGAATAGCATTAAGTAATGCACTCCACTGCGCGTGCTGCATCGAGCCAGTCTGCAAACAGTCCTCCTTTTCTGCTGGGTGCCTGGGGCTGAAAGATCCCCCAACCTTCAACCTTTGTTGTGCTTCTTTATCCTCCACTCTCCACTGCAGAGACCAAACATCGCCTGTTTTGTTGAATCCATTCTCTTCTACACCGCCGGTCACTCACTCATTCACTCACGCGCTCACTGTCAGCAAAAACATAATGAGGGTTTTTACGCTCCTCGCTGCCCTGGCAACTCTCGGAGCAGCAAAGGTTGTGCCTTCGCCCAAGATCACATCTGCGAATGCGGCACCAGATCACGCCCAGACTTCGCCAGAAATCACACCTGCTCCTACACATCCTCCATATTCCGATAGACTCGAGGCCTACAGAGAACTGTTAAAACGTAGTGCAAATGCTACTCCTGCCTTCAAAAAACGATCAGAGGGCCCTTGCCCAGTCGACTGCGGCAATGGTTTTTGTTGCCCTCTTGACCAAAAATGTTTCACCGAAAAAGATTCCAACGACCAGGTATCGATGTTATGTGGCTATCCGTAAGTGCCCTATGCGATCGTCATTGTCGGAGTTTATGCTAATGAGGTGCAGGGAACTCCGTAAAAGACAAGCCACCGACTTCGATTCCATGCTGAGCAGCCTCTACGCCATCACTTACTCTTACGACTTCGACGCTTATTACTCGTCCCTGTTGTCTGAGATCTACGCTTTCACAACCGATCCGTATTACAGCTCATTGCTTGCATCAATCACAAGGAATGGCTATGGATATGGTACACGGACGACGGGATCGGGTAGCCTAGCAACAGACTCATACAATTCAGGTTCATCATCATCCTCCTCACATAAGAAGAAGTCTCCTATCGGCGCTATTGTCGGCGGAGTGATCGGAGGGCTTCTCTTCATTGCACTCATTGCAGGCATCGTATTCTTTCTCGTCCGTCGCAACAAAAAACAGGTGCCGCCAACTTCTCAAGCATTTGTAGGTCAAGTTCAGCCTGGGCCTACAAAGCCGCAGGCTGCTCCAGTGCCGGAAAAAGCATTTTACCAGCCGGTTCACCCAACAGTTCCCGGAGCCGTCGAGGCTGATGGCGTTCAGACGATGCCACCACAGTATACGGGGAATTCCCAACAGTATCCTCAGCAGCCAATACAACAACAACAATACCCTCAGCAGCAGCAGCAGCAGCAACAAAATTTCCAACAGCCTGGCGCTGTGTATCACGAAGTTCACAACACATCCTCTCCGCCTCCTCAAGGGCATCAAAACTACCCTCCTCCTCCTCCACCACCAGTGAGCCCACCACCGCAGCAGCAGTATTCAGCACCAGGGTCTCAGCCTGGAACAGTGTACCATGAGATGGGTGCACCTAACAGGTAGACAGGTAGAAAGATATTAATAGCCTAATACGCTATATGCATGGATTACATGGATGCAGTTAGTAGATAGAAACATGAAGAAAGCAACGTGGTTTTTTTTTGTGCGTGCTAGTTAATGTTTTTTTGTGATATTTTGGGCTTGCAATTACTGATGTATAAAGCTGGAAACGGAAGACCGGCTGGCTGGCGGGAATTTTCGTGGGTATTGACTGGCTAGATTGATGTGTAACGAACGAGATTGATTCTTCAGCTCCACATCTGGAACATATAATGTTATGGTTTCTGTTACACGATACACTTTTCACGGCTTCATTGGCAGCTTCAAGATTATGAGTTTCTGATCCTTGGTCAGCCCTAACCCACACTACACCCCTGCTTCGTGATCGCACATTGACTGAATGGTCGAGATCCCAATCTACTGGTTGAGTAGATTTCATCGCTTGGATATACCCTGTATGTATATTGGCAAGGTTGGCTGGTCCCCAGGGTCCCTAAGACTGGCGATGTAGGCTCTTCTGCCTCTATCGTTTGCGTGGAGTGGCTTCGATCTCGTTCGGATGGAGTTCAGAAAGTGAGGGGAGATATGGCTGGTATTTTTGATACAATTACTGTATGGACAGGGTAGTTCAAGAGCTACCCCTTTCTCATAACGTGATGATACAGGAAGCCAAATGCCCAAATAATTGCTTCCATATGGTTTTCTTGAATCCCAAAGACCGCTACAACTCCTACTTTTATATACATCTAAGCGGGCGGTTCATACCCATCCTCCTCTGGCTCTGCTGCCTCCTCTTCATCCTCCTCCATAGGCTCCCCATCGACATCCTCATCATCCTCAACCATCGGCTCCCCATCCACATCATCGTCATCATCAACCATTGGCGCACCATCAATATCTTCATCATCATCCTCCACCGGCAACGCGGGATTAAACACACTCGGCGTCGCATCGACCGTTTTCCAGCGACTTTTTGTGGCTGCGGCGGGAGCGGTGGTGGTGGTTGTGGGGGTGTGGGATCGCGATTTCGCCTTGTCGGATGTTGAGGGTTGGTTTGGAGTGTTCAGGAAGGAGTCTAGGAAGGCTTCGTACGTGGTTTGGGGGAAGATACACCATTTCTATGTTCACGTCAGTTGAAATATTGGGTTATTTTGGGTTATTTTGGGGGGATATACCTCCCAGCCTTCTAACACGCCCTCGACCACCATCCTCCGGAACTTCTCGGCCTTCATCCGCCCCCACCCGCTCTCACGATATATCTCCCCCAACCGCGCAAAAACCTTCTTCTCTCGTAGTGCAGTGTCAAAGAGTTGTCTGTACCTCCACGCAGCGCGGACGCCAAGCGACGAATTCGAGAGCACGTCGGAGATGATCCAGAGCGCGACGATCTTTGCGGATGACGTATCTGGCTTTTCTTCCTCCTTTTCCCGCTCGGACTCGGAGTCAGACGGGGAGTCGGGTTTTGCTGCTTTCGTGAAGGCGAGAGGTTTTAGGACGTTGGAGACTAAAATTTCGACGACTTCCTCGCCCATGCCGCCCTCGGCATGTTCCATTGCGAAGGCCATCACGCGGCCGATATCGCCGCGGCGGACTTTGCTAGTTGTTGTGGGAACGCGCGAGATCAGGTGGATGAGTTTTGCGCGCTCAAGAACACCGAGGTAGCCTTTTACCTTTTTCCCGTCCCCGCCTGCGAGGCCGATAGGGCGGTCGTCGTTGTGGGTGTGTGAGTCGTGATCGCTATCATCTTCGTCTAGCTCGTCGCTGCGGAATTCATAGTCTTCCACTACGTCCGTCAAACTTCCCGCCCATTCGTACTTCAGCGGCTTTTTTGGCGGGATCCAGACTGCGCCCGCGGAGTCGAAGATGTCGACGGTGGGCGTGTAGGGCTTGTCGATTGAGTACCCCGTGACGATCTCCCAGAGTTTCCACCGGTAGTATACCCCCGCCTGGCTTCGAGCGTCCCATAGCCATGAGAACTTGGGATCCTGCCGGACTTCGTCTTTGGACATTAGTAGAGCTTCGAATTCGGTGCCGTGCGTGAGCAGCGTCTCGATCGTGCGGTGGATGAGTTTCAGCGTTTTTAGGTCTTGCGGGGGCTGCACGTGGACCTGTAGAGCGGCGGACTGCTGCTGTTGCTGCGCGCGGCCAGGAGGTCCAAAGCTTGGTGGTGGAGCGAAACCGCCGCGGTGCGGGCCGCCACGTCCACCACCGGTTAGTCCGGTGGGTGGCGGGGCTTTTGCGCCAAATGGATTGGATTGTGCGCCAATTATGGGGATTCCCGTGGGTGCGGAACCGGCGACAGTGGAGGAAAGATGTCGTACTATGTTGAGCCAGAACCCGTAGCCCATGTAACGTCCGTTCAGCGCCGACACCGCGGCGTCAATATCAGAGACTGGTGTTTCAGAGGTAAGAGTAACAAGTGCTGACGCAGCTTTGCGGATTGACGGCGAGGGCATTGACGGGCCGGGAGGTGGAGGCGCGGGGATAATACGGATGGAATCGATCTTGAGCGCGGTCGAGGAAAGGAGATCTGTTATAGCGGTCTTCGAGATTGTGGGGGGGATGGAGCTGAGAAGGAGCGTAGGCTTTGGATGAGCAACTGCTGTATCGGGGTCTGTACTCGTTAGTAAAAGCCGCCATCGCACAGAGCCACACACGCGCGGTGCGAACCAGAATCATCATCCACGGCGGCATTATACCGCTCCCTCCGCTTCGGCCCCGAGTTTTCAAACGCAAGCAACCCCGTATTCCCCTCCTTCATCCTCCGCTTCTCCCTCTCACTCGGAGCCGACACGCCCCCGCCAAAAACTCCACCCTCCTCTTCATCCCTCTCAAACGCATCCCCAAGATTCCGTTTCCTCGGCGGCGGCCTTACAGGCGCAGACGGGGCGCCCGAAAAGTGTCGTCTACCAGGCCCATTCGGTGGTCCTCCTCCCCGGAACCCTCCACGCGCGAAGCCGGCACCGCGGCCAGAATATCCAGATGATGACGCGGGTGTGTCTGGCGGCCCTTCGTCGAACGAGGCGACAAAGTCTTTGTAGACGGCGGCGGTCTCGGCTTCTTCGCGTTTCCGCTTCTCTTCGGCTTCCAGACGCGCTTTCTCGAATGCGGACTTTTTGGAGGGCGCACTGAGTTTGTCTCGGACGTTGGGGAATTGGTGAGGGCCGGACATGGGTGGCTGGTTGTGGTGTGTTTGTAGTTTTGGGTACGTTGCGTGGAGAGCTTAAGATGAGTGGAGGTTCCCGGGGCTTGGCGTAGACCATGGTGAGTCACTCGGCGTAATTTTGGCGGTAGTTCAAACTAAGCTCTTGACGTCGAGGATGTAGAGCTATAGATGGCCGATCCGCTGCATGGTAGATACTAGGTACTGATCATATTCTAATCATCATGAAATTGAGCCAGCACAGCGAATAACATTACATACACGAGTGCCTAACCGTGCTACCGACGGAATACTCTGCATAGTAGCAGAACCAAGTCACCAACCCGAAGCCTACCAGCTTCTCCCTATTCAAACCTACTCACCAATTCATAAATTTTCATATCACATCTTAAACTTGCGAGTCAGCGTATGTACCTGCTTATGGCATCATAGTAAGAAGCACAACGTATGCACAGGTACCCTCAAAACTAGCTTAACGATAAGCCCACAGCCCACACCCAAAGATGAGCCGACGAATATCCGTCTGAACCAAAGAAATTCTATATATCGCTTCGTTCGCTTCGGTCATACCCGCTCACTCTGAGCCAAGATTCGGACATTAGATATCACACACCTTCAAGGCTCCAGCCTTTTCCCTCTCATCCGCAACCACCCGGTGGAGGGTAGAACCCAAGGTTCATGGGTAACCGTCTGCATGTCGGCAGGTTGAATAGAAGACTGTAACGCATGATACAGCCGCGGCTTCCGATGGAGCTTGATAGAATAGTGTCGAATGGGTACTAATAGAATCCAGAATAATACCGCTGGTAATTATTGAGACAGGTTTCTACTGTTGTTCATGCTGAGCCGCCAGGAGCCAGCTTTTGAGACCATAATGTCTTTGAGAATTGGCTCTCCGAATGATGACGTGCTGCAGAGAGTTCCGTAGTTGCAGGACGAACACCAGGGTTCGAGAACAACAAAGGAAGAAATCTAGAGGAAATACAAATGGCGCTATGAAGGGTGATGTCGGTGCCACTACCGATGAGTTCCCTCGGCAGGTATTAGGTGGGTCTTGGTGGAATGTCTGAGGTTCATATATAACATCCTTTCTGGCGTCGAACCTGCATTACTCTATAGCCCGTGATATTGATGAAAATACCACTCAATGGAGGTATAACCCCGCGGCTGTCGGTGCCTATGGCAGTAAACAGAAAATTTTAATTGTTTTCATCCGTGAAGATTCCGCACGGCCTGTAGAAATGATCATGCCCAGCCGAAAGCAGTTTTCCATACGTAAGAGAAGGCTTGTGTCCTCATATATCCTCCTAGAGTCGGCAGACAGCGAACTTGCGACCCAAGAAAACTCTGAGAATGAGAGCAAAGGCTTGTTCAAATCCGGAAATAATATACCTCCACAGATCCACCATAAGCTGCGGTGACATTGAGTGGACGTTCAGGGAAACCCTGTCATCAAGCTCGCTGCGCAGCCTTGCCTCGTGATGGAAGGAGGACACCTATTTGTTGGCAAGGGCAAGGACTGAAACGGCGGCCTGAGAATCTGTCTGTCAATCTGTAGGAGAAAAGTTGCCGGGCTGCGTTGGAGCCAATCGCATGGATGCTCTCCCCCGACTAAGGCGGCTGTGCAGGGAGTACCACCCCACTGCAGTGGAGCGTTACCGCTGTTCTTGGGCCTGGAGGGAGCACGTCAAGAGAATGCCCTATTGTTGCACCGCAGCGCACTTAATTAACACAGTGGGACTGAATGTGTCCTGTACTCCATTGATCTTGCAATGGAAGATGGGGGAGCCTGGCGGGCGGGGTTCATGGAGGGGGATTGATTGGATCTGCACTCGGGGCTGCTTGTTCGGTTCTAGCTGTGCCGATGGCACCCAAATCCAGTTACTTACCCCTGATCGGAAGCCAGCGCTACTGTAAACACAACCAAATCGTCCATCTGCTCCCTCTCGCTCTGCTGCTCGCAGATGATCGCACAGATGGTACTTGCTACAAGAAATATGCAACTGCTTGCCATTCGCGCGTTGCTCGATAGACCGCTCTAAAATCCTGAGTGATCCATTAGATTCCCATCGTTTATTTATTTACTTAGACACTTATTATTTATTTATTATTGTCTTATTACATCTCTCCGCTTCTTGGCTCTCACACCTCCCTCCCGAACTTTCAGGCTTAGCAAGTACACACAATCGCCAATCCGCCCACTGCCAACTATAACCAACCACCACCAAATCAACCGTCCGAGTAACTCGCTCGTACTGTGCTCTCCGCGATTCTTCCAACTAACCTCGTCCTTCGACCCCACGCGCCCCGCCGTTCGTCGTTGTCGCGCCTCTGAAGCTGTTGACTCGACCATCGATCCAATTTCGGCGGTCCTCTGTCTCCAACTTCGGGGGTCAGCCTTGTTCCCAGCCAGCTCGTCGCGCAACAACGATGGAGCACCGCTTGCCACTATCCCGTGAAATGGAAGAGGATGAATTTCGACGATTCTCTTTCACATCTTCAGTAGTGCCACAGCGAGGCTCGGTTGTATTTAATCGTGTCGCTTCTGTACGGGAGCCAGAGAATGCCTTCGAAACCCCGCCAGGAACATCCTACCACGAACCAGAAAACATATTTGCGACACCGACAAATTCACGACCTAATTCCTCTTACGGCTCTCTCGCTGATGTGGGCGAATTTGGGGCTGATGCAACGTCGACACACCGGGGCTCGTTGACATTATCGGTATCGAGGTCATTGTCGCCCATATCAGTAGCAGATGGGGGATGGGGGCAGTTTGGAACATACCATCGTTCATTGCCTCGGTCAGCGACACCGTCAATATCAGCTACTAGCTCCAGTGGATCCATAGGGTTGCGACGTTCCAATACTGCAAATACACACACAACAAGTAATTCGTCTACCCTATATTTAATACCGTCACAAACCTCAGAATTGTCGTCACCACCAAGTCCAATACACTCGATCGCCCCAGTCAGGCCTCGATTTGACTATGGTGGTCATCAGCAAACACTCTCCATCGGCGGATCAGAGTTGGACGAAGCTGATCCGTTCGGTGACGGTTTTGAAGTCCCAGTGGGCGATGGTTTCGCACCGCATGCCCAGAGGCCAGTAACTTCATCAGTAGCTAGTGACAGTGGAAGTTTTGGAAGTCTGCCGCCTCCTTATACACAATATCCCGGATATATAGCTCCAAAGCCCGAAGACAGTGAAATTGACCTTGGTGTTGCTGTTATGGAGCCGGTTGCAGGTTCTGGGGTACCGTCGGCTGAGGATGAAGGCATGCGAAGAAGAAGGGAGAGCAGGAGAGTAGCACCTATTGGTGGTGGCATACCTGAGGGGGGAAATGATGTGGATAGGGATGCTAGCGGGGCCGCAAAAGAATGGCATCAAAGGAAATTGCTAGGTTCACGAGGATGGCTTGTTGTTCTTGCAGCAATAGTGGCTTTGTTGATAGGTATAGCTGTCGGATTGGGAGTCGGCCTCGGAATTGCACATAAGTCAAACAGTGACAGGTGAGTTCCTCATATTAATGATGAGCCGTGACTGAAGTAACTGACTATTCAAGGGATCATTCACCTATATCTACACTTACAACAGCAACAGGTAGATATCATCAGCCCTCGCCCGAACAAACAATGGTGCCTAAAGCCGATCCGAACAATCAATTTCCTAACATTCCTGTTGGGCAAAATGTAATCTCGCCTATCGAACTCAAAACCTTTAATTCTGGCTGTACAATAGTCCGTACAGACCAAACATCGCCCAGCTACTTCAAGTCAGGATCCACCGGCCTGTGGACTTGCAATATACCTGAAAAGAAACCATTATTATGGGATATTGACGTGTGGCCAGTAAACCTTGTTGGTGCGGAGTTAAGCAAGCTGAAAAGCGTACCGGATACCTTGACATGTGCAGATTGGGAGAACAACAGGTGGGGAGGGTACATAATCTCAAGCGAAGAAGGCGAATACAACAAAGAAAGAAAGAATACCGTTTACCAAACACATAGCGGAGAAAGAGTTCTGTATTCCGCGATTCATGGGTTCCGCGAGGGCATGCAGGGGCCAGCGTTTTTCCGGCAACCCCTTGGTTTCAGGAATGTTACTTGGGAGTATAACGGAACCGTTGATAATAAGTCCAACCATCCAGCGTCACTCAACACACTATCGTATACTTTCGGAATATTATACAACAAGACGGTTATCCTCAAGGAAACAACTATGATCCAAACGTTCAATACCAACGGAGAAAATGACGAAAGAAACGGAAATGGAACGGAATTCGAGCATAACGAGAAGGTATGGATGTGCGTATGGGAGAAGACGTTGTTGGAAGTCGAATTGATGGTGAACGAATCGTCTATTGCGAAATTACGAAAAGCCAGCACTGCCACTGAGGGTGGTAACTCCTACAACACGGACACGGACGACGAAGACAACGACAGTTTTCTGACAACCATAGTTGTGGGACACCCTATATCATCAGCGTCATCAACATCAGCGTATAGCGCCCAGCCAACTGTACTCCCAGATTTCGAATTCGTCGGTGATGCTCGACTACATAAGAGGAGCCGATCAAAGAGAGGACCCCGCCATCTTCCTCGGAAGGTTTACATCAAAGAATCTCGGCCAACGGAAGACCGCTTGCGCAGGGTCTTGGGCATTGACCGCACCGATGACGACCCCGAAGGACGTGCACGGCCCGGTGCCGTACGGTGTCGGAAGATGTTAGTCCAAGATGATGGTGGGCTGATGGAGTACACTGCGGTCGGGGAGGAGGTCGAAGTGAAATTAAAGGAGATTCTGACCAAACCAGATTCTCTAGGGAAGCGGGATGACAGTGAGAGCGACGATGAAGGGACTTTCCCGGCAGACACTGGGTGCAGATGTACTTGGGAGAGTTAGTGGCGATGCAAAAACTTCGTGATACTCTGAGCGGTACGGGCGTTTTCGGATTTACGTGGTTCAAATCTATTTTTTTGGGCTGGTGGGAGGGGGTTTTCACTTCTGGATGCATCATGCATACGGGCCTGCGGGCGGATCTTGAGCTTCATAACTTTATATTGTTTTTTGGGGTTTTTTTTCGTTAGCCTGATATTTTTTGTTGTCATGTTCTTGGTGTTGGTGTTGGCATTGTTTTGGAGCGTTGGTATCATATGGGCTCCGCGTTTTTGATTTTATTTTCTTGCGGGTTTTCTCTTTTGTGTCCGGATATGGGAATTGCTCTGGTTAGTTGAGTGGTCACACCCCCCGCCTTCCTTCCGGATCTTTTGTTTTGTTGAGAGCAAATACGTTGGGTGTGTATAGATATCATAACTGGACCAGCTTTTTATCTTCTGGTCTGCTTTTTTTTTGTTGTTTCAGAGAGGGTTGGTTATGGAGGATGGTGTTATGAGTATCAATAAATGGATGATGGACGGGGGCGGGTTTGTTGAAATAGGTTATTGGGTTACTTTAGGTACTGAATAATGGAGGCGCTCCTCAGGAGATGTGGAAATAACTTGCTTGTCGCACTATCAATTGGTCAAACACCTCCTTCGCTATTGGTCGCCAGGGCAGCTCGTTCACGTGTGGGTCGGGGGGCTAGGGGTCTATTTATAGATATCACGAGATGCTGTATGCATAGGGCCTGTTTGGGATTTGGGCTCCGAGTGACGTACCATGCCCGCATCTCCAATGTGTACCTTTCCATCCATAGCCCTTAGACCTCCACCAACTCCAAACATCAAAAGGCAAGTCACAAACAAACTAGCTTCCCACCATCTCCTCCCTTCGTCAACCTCACTACACTCACCGGTTCCCATCTCACCTCATCTCATCCACACAATGCACACCGCAGCAAGGGCGCGAATCAAGAGAGGCGAGAAGTTAGAGCCTGCTGTCGTTGTCGAGCCACGGGAGCGGCTGAAGCTACAAATGCCTGGCAGCATCATGAAAGGCGCCGCCGCGGTTGCACCCCAGGAGCGTCCGAAGCTGCAGTCGACACGCATCACTCGAGGCGATGACAAAGAGCCGGTTAGCCGGGATTTTCAGAAGCTGCGTTTGACGCATAAAGTTGCCGCCGGTGTGAAGTCTGCTACAGAAATCTCGGGGCCGAACAAAAGAAGCAGAGACGAAAAAATGGCCGGTGGAGGACCCCAGAAGCGGCTGAAGCTTGATCCGGCACGTACCACCACCACCACCATCACCACGAGATCTGCTACGGTGAAACCGAAACCCAAACCGGAGCAGAAGAGGATATCGTCTATGGCACGGATCAGGGAGAGTAAGCTTGCAGTTCCTGCTGGGAAGCTCAAGTCGGGAGTCATCATCCCCGCCGCTATCCCATCCGCCAGCACCTCTTTAAGCTCACAGAAAAAAACTTCGGCTATAGCACGGATCCCGGCGAAAGCTCAGGAGAGGGGCAACAGCAAGCTCGCGGCACCCACTGGCAAGTCGTCATCGACAATCACCGCCCCACCCATCAACACACCTGAGGAAGTAGAGGGGGATATCGCAATGCATCATGCTCCAGAACCCACACGCACACCTACGCAGCCCCAGAACCTTGGTCGCGGAGGCGTCCCACCAACAAGTTTCCAGATCGTCTACGCGCAACGCTGCAAAGAGCATTTTCCGCCTGGCGTGAAGGGAATTATGGGCTTGGGGTACTCGTGGATGCTGCAGAACCGGCTGGAGGATGAGGAGCGGGAGAAGAGGGATGCGGTAGAGGTGGTGGTGGAGAAGGCTGTGGAGGGGAAGCAGAGGAAGTGGAGGCGTGCCATCTGAGTTGTTGGGGGTTGAGTTGGGTTGTACTTTGAAGCAGAAGGGAGTTGTACTGCGTCGTACTTCGAAGCAGAGGGGTAATTGTGATGGACCTGATTACGATACGCCCACTATGCGAGTTTAAATCTGCTGTTACTTTTTTTCCACTTACTAGCACTAGAGCATAAGAAAATATACTAAGGTTTGAGTACAAGGAAGCCGCTTCTTTGCAGATCTGTCTGGATCCTTCATAGAAAGTGCTCAAGATGGCAGCTATCAAAGCATCGGACTGTCCGTATCCATGAATGGTTGTGTGGAATCGTTGAGACCGATCTAAGTATGAGAACAATAGTGCAGACTTTGAATAGAGAGCCTTTAGGTTATCTTTTGTTCCCCACGATCATCCGAATCGTTAAGTTATCTTATTTCCCTATCATCTTTATTCCCCACTAAACCTTGAGTAGAGAACCCTATATTTTCCACCATAATCATCTCTAGATCAGTTCCCCATGCTCTTCACCTAACTAGCAGAACACCGAACCGTCACACCTCGAAATCGGTATTCGAACCCCTACTGACGAGGTCAGAGAAGATAGCACCGAAATGCACCACATCGACCAGGCTCGTCCACCAAATAATATTCTCACTCGCTCTGAGTTCCATCCTTTTCTCTGAATCTCATGTTTCTCAATATCAGAAGTACGAACACCTAGCCTCACCCGGATTTTCTGGGACGGAATGGTGCAATGGACAGGATGTTCTTGCGTGGGGTAGGTGGTGATGGAATATACTTCAACACTGTTGGCACTTGCAATCAATCACATTCACTCACTCGATACCATTTGGCTTCAATTCTTATTCATTTCTAGTCTGGGATTCTCCTGTCGATTCCTTTTAACTAATCTTGGCCGGCTATTAAGTAGGTAGTAGGTAGTAGTGTAGATATATATACTTAGTATATCAGTGGGGGAATCAATTCGTATAGTTGCATATAAAAATCGAAGGAGAGACTCTCGTATTAACCCACCCATCCATCCCAAAAACTTTCGCGCGCACAAATGGATATATAGAAGTAAACGTAATATGCCCAGGCTTCTGTTTTTCCGTATCGTATCCCCTCCCCACCACCAAGACAAAATAAAACGGTAATACACCAGCTGGGGCCAAAAAAATTAGAATAGACAGGGAAACAAAGGAGACCGACTCCACGGATGGTGTGCGGACCGACAAACTCGGACCAAAAGTTGAAACCAACATCTATCCCCCGTCTCTTTGTCTCTTCCAGCCCCCTTTCTCCCCACTCTGGGAACCACTAGGTGATTAACAGCAAAAAACATCCAGCCCCATTGCACATGTTGTACGGGTCTAGGTTAAAAGCCCCGTGTCGGGAAAAAGGCCTGCATTTTTGTCAAGCCCTTTCCGTCAGGAATCAAGTCGTAAAAAAAAAGGAAAGGATAAGTAAACATAGAGTGACAAAAGGGCCGTGTTGTGCAGGAAAAACACAGCAATAAAAAACTCATTATACAGACAAGAAAGGAAGAGTCCGGATAGCACACCTCCTCACAATTCTTCCTCCTCCATAATGACTAGTGGAGCACCCAAGGGCCCGCCAAAAGCACTCTCATTTCCCCCCGAGAGTCCTTCAAAGCTGAGGCCTCGTGAAGGCGGGCTTTTGAGATCTGCATCCATGCTCCCCTTTCTCTTCTTTGCGGGGGTCTCGGGCTCCTTGTCGGCTGTTGACGATCGTCCAGTCTGACTGATCGGAGAAAAGGGATTGGACACAGTTTCCACGGCTGGTGGGGTTTCGGGATTCTCGGACTTGAGAGACGAATTAGAGTGCGACCTCTTGAGCTTCACACGGCTGATTTCTGCTGCTAATTCTTCCTCCATCCGCACCTCTTCCGCAGTCTTCTTCCGTTCCCTCTCCATATCTCGAAGATCACGGCCCAGTTCGTCTGGCATGAGGGGATCATCGTCCTCATCGTCCAAGCCACTGATTAACTTGCCGTTCGACTTTCGCTTGCTTGGCTCGGGTATGGAATCTCGGAAATCACCGAAGCTATTTCGTCCTTTCCCGAAGAAATCAGGACCCTTGGGGATGACCTCTCCGGAATTCGACAGCAGCGATGAGAAGACTGCAGGTTTGTTCGATTTGATGGGGGTGTTGTTCGTTGAGATCGAACGAGCTGGTGGCGCTGGAGGCTTAATCAAACCAATCTTCTTCAGTTGATGCTCGGATCGATAAAAGAAGACAAAGCTAGCAAAGACTACTCCTTCCGGATCGAGGTGACTGACAGACTGTGTAGAAACAGTCTCCTTGTCCAGAGGCTTGGGATCAGAAAAGCTGCCACAACATCAGCATTATAAAAAGCCAGTGCAAAAGTGACAAATACCCAGCTGTATGGCTAACATCTACATCACCTCCGATGTCACTACCGTCCGGGTTGCTACCGTTTGTCAGGTGATCCTTGAACATATCACCCCACACACCCCTTCGGACAGGACCCTCGCATCTCACACGGAACAAATCCACTCGAATTTGTCCCGCCGATTCCTTTAATTTAGGCAGTTTGGTTTCGCTATCTTCCTCAACAACGTTCATATTGGCGGGCATGCTATGTCTCCGGTTGATTGACGAAGCCTCCGATTCCGTCTGCTTGTCTTTGGAGATGTCGAGCGTATTGAAAAAGTTCTCAAGTCCGACCTCGCGGAAAACAAATTCTCGCTCTGCTAGTTGGCCATCACTGACCTCGATCCATCGACTAGAGATCCAAGTTTCTACACCCCTTCGTAGCAGTGTGGCTGTTTCTTCCTTAGACTTGCCATCAAAATAGACGTATGCGGCCAATGACTCCCGATCGTCACCCTTGACCTTCGGTTCGTAGCTCTCCAGGATCGTTATGGAAACGGCGAACGGGCAGTTGGTCACAGCAGGAATATAAGATGTTATCTTGGGCGTATGGCGAAGCTTGTAAGTACCATGCTCGGAAACAGCACCATGTTGGACTTGTGCCCAGTTAAAGTTCTCGACATCGGTCGGTGGATCCTTGGGGCAATGGATCTCGACAGTAACACCTTTAAAAGTCGGCATGATGATCGACGAATGGTGGCGAAGATAAATATGGAGGTATCGGTAGAGGGCGGGGCTAGTAGAGAGCTATTTCAACCGTGAGGCGAGGTTTGAGCGGGAGCTTTCTTTATTTTATTCAAACAAGCCAGGCGTAACCGATGATGTTAACACACCAGGTGTTGTGTTATAGTCAGGCAAAGCGAGGCGGGTCACACGAGTGATATGGCGTCGGAGGAAGCTGAGACGACGCGACGAGGACGGTAGATGAAAGGTTTGTTCTCCTTCGATGTTGAGATGTGAGAAGAAAGCGATGGTATGATATGGTACTAGGATCTGTCCAAACCCTGCGTTTGCATTTTCATTAGTCTCCTTTCAATTCCAACTCAGCCATTTTACACGGTCGTTCAAGTACAGGGAATCACAGGAGGCGACTAGCTACTCAGCCCAAAGCAAGGTGCAAATAGCAACAGAAAAGTTTGAGAGAAGCCCTTGGACCTTTCTCGTGCAGAATTACCACCTCACTTGACTAGTCGATTCCCCGCTGTTCACCCCAGATCAGGCACAGCGGAGGTAAACGAGCTTTCCAACGCCTCCGCAATCGAAGCAAGAAAAAGTAAAGTAGATGACCTACTCCCGAGCAATGAAACGGTATCGGAGGTGGATGGGGAGGATTTAACGATGTTGGCAGCTCGTAGTTGTTGGGTTCGGTTTGTTTGTGCGGGAGTTAGGTGAGGAGAAGGTGGTAGTAGTTGATGCGGATCGCCATGATCTCAGTACCATCGCCGACCTAGTGTTCATTCAGTTGCTGGCCAAGCCTCTTTTGTGCTAGCTGCTGGCGCTGAAGCTAGCGCCGAGCCGCCTTGTTTTTGATAAATCCCATCTCGAGTACCCTTTCGGCCTTTTCGTCACCTGCACCATTTCTAAACACTCCTACAGCGGGGTGGGCACTCAATCAATCAACCAAGCAGCTTTTGTCCAGTAGCGGGTGCGGATCGCTTCCAGCAGCCATCTCGGTGTCTCTTCCGGATCGCATGCTCTTCCTGCTTCCTACTGCCTGTCTTGGCTCTCCCACGAGAAAACCTTGCGCATGTACCTGCACCAAAGTGTACCGCATGTGTCGCGAGCTTATTGGCCAAAACTTGCTCCGAAACCGCCAGAACTTTACAGCGCAGGGCCCCTCATAACTGGGCCCTCTTGAAAGCATGTTTTGACCCGCCTGGAAGTTGAGCCTCACATCCGCCCCACCTCAAATCTCAATGTCGGTTCCCCAGGAAGTACGTATCTCTAAGTACAACTACTTAGAGTGACTGATTGTGATCAGCGAGCCTTTAAAAGCATTGAGGGAGTGACATTGATGGCACAACATAGTAGGAGAGATGCTCAGAAACAGAAGAGACATGGAATCCCAAGTGCAGAAGCTCCACCCGGAGCTAACGCCTAAACACTTGACCTGCCAGCACGTTTACCAACTGACAGCACTAAGAGACCAAAAAGGCCATCTAATAAAACTTTAATACGCTTTAAATATCTGGCGCGCCTAAAGCCTTTCGTCACATTGCTGTCCGATACGCTCGATTTTTCTGCCGTTCTTTGTGCATCCAGACGAATTGAGGAATCACCCCAATGCTTGGGACCCTTCAAATTGATGGACCATTCAGACCGTTCAGACCGCATCTCTTCTCAACGAATGGCAACACGATGAGTGATTGGTTTTCTTCAAAGAACCACCCTTGCAGTTGGATTCAAAGGTCGATAGTTAGCAGTGGGGCTTCGTGGTAGCACCTTGGCCAGATATCTCCGCTCGCACAGATTAGCACCAACCGTGGAATAGAGTTTAGCATGTGGTAGTGAGAATAGAGATAAATGTCCCCTGAAAGATTTATGGACCCCGCGCCATGCCTTTGGTGCATATCATGCGGCTCTGTATTCCAGCTGCATCTGATGTAGCTGATCAACATCACGAGTACCCCAGGTAGGTTATAACGGTACTCGTGTGTACTTGGTGGGTATGTACAGGTGTGAGGTCCTGACAGAGTTGCTGTGGGATGCTCTCTTTCTGGTGGCTTTACACCCCGCTTCTCGCTTCTCTCCTCACAGCATCTCTTGGTCCTTGCCGTATGGCGATGGTTATCAGCAAGCCACTCCACGCTCAGATCTCCCAGGCCAGGCCTTCTTCGAACGCCTCTATTTCTGACGGCATTTAATACACTCTGGATACCAATCAGAGCATCGAAACGCAACATCGGTAATATTTGTTGCATATCCAGTCCAAGTGCCCGGTAAGCATACTCGATGAATATCTGTGTATATGACAATATTCCACAGAGACGCCAGAAAATCTATTCCGGGGCTGAGGACTGCTTTATGGAATCTGCCATCGTTTGGAGCACTATGTAATGACAGCAGCTTGTCCCGCAGCATAAATTAAGAGTTACAACGGCTCCGGCACCGGCACACGCATAGTCAGGGTTCTTCCAATTTCGAGGTACTATGGACGTACATAAGATGTTTACTGTATTAAATTGAGTGATGCTTCTCTGGCTAGGCGCTAAGGCTCGAGAGTTTGTTTATGTAAATGTAGTGATTGTTCATGAGTTCACGATGTCTCAAACGACCAAGATTCAGGATGTGACGTCATAATTGCGTAGTATTGTCACGTTCACCCTCGGGAGGGGAGTGGGAGTGCGAAGGTGAACGTTTGGGTTCGGAGACAGGAGAGAGGGTCTAGAGAAGTGCTAATACTGTTGATATGGGAGAAGTGGAAGCAGAAGTGGCGAGCCAGTCTGTTTACTGAAGGTAGCAGTCAATCCTCAGATGCTGCAGGTCATTCTGTGCCTATTTAAATAAGTACTAAGTAGATGCTCATAAAACTCAGCCATCGAAGAAGCGAAAAGTGCCGAGTGATGGATTCATGATTCGATTCATCAGCTATCACGCATTCCTGCCGATGTACGTATATACCACATAAAGTATCGCGAAACATTCATTGGATTTAGGTTCAAGTCTTACTGTGTTGCCGGGGCGAAGGACTCTATATTGAGTGTCGTGTTTTCATTCCACTGGGTTGTCTGGTTGTCAGTTCAACCCTCTAACAGGCTCCCATTATGCAGTTGTATACTAAAACCTCACCCAGTGAAACATACCACCCCCTCGCAAATGTAGTCAAGTACATACATATATAGGAACTACTAGACAGCATTACGGCACCGCTTCATTCGTGAAATACTTAATACGTTACTTAGGGTGCGATCTGTTCAGAGCTGTAGTTTGCCGGTTCTAATCTTGGCCGGACCAGGAACTTTAAGTATTTAGTAGCGCCCCCTTCGTAAGGAGTTAATGTTATAAATTTCTATAGTAGAAGAAAAGGCACTGTCATCGCCATACCTCGAATCGACTTTAAGAGTTCATCACTATGTTGCGTGCTAGACAAGTGTGCCGTTTAGGTCGGGGAATAGAAATTCGCTGCTCGCTGTGCATGAATGGTACGAAGTGTGGTAGTAATAGTTCGATAGCTTGGCTCGTATCTAGGTGGTTGATATTTGCCTAGTAGAAGCAATTGTTATTTGAGGCGTGACAAATTAAAAGAAAGACCGTAGCTAGTCTTATTCTATTAGCATAGAGGCTGGTGTTAGGTTTTGACTGTCGAGCCTTGGAGGAGGCCTCAGCACCTTTTCGAACTCTTCGCATGGCTGGGAGTTTGCTGCCTTGGAGGAAGCGTCCAATATATAGCTGTAGGTTCCAGCAACCCGTCCCTTCGTTTGTTCGGGGTTATTCCTAAAATGCCCCAGGAATGATTAGAAGCTACAAAAGGTTCGACCTAACGTCAGAAGACCTGACTACGAGTGATGATCAGTGACCTCAATGCCGACTGGACCACCTACGCAGAGCCAGGCTGTAAACCACCACCACCACTCGCTCCAGCATCGCCACGCTAGATTCCTAGCCCAGTGATTCACCGACAGATCCGAACTTATATCCCAAACAGGACACTTGGTAGGCTATCTTGGCACTCGATAAAGTTGTTACACAGCAGATCACCCCGCAGGAAGTTCTTATATAACACTCATCCGCCCAATATCCTACAGCCTTCCTCACAACTTCCCCGCTTTACGACAACCAAATCATCTCTACAACCATGACCTCCACAAATGCACCCAGAATCCTCATCATTGGCGCAGGCTCCCGCGGCCACAGTTACGCTAATGCTATCACGGCCCACTCTGCTGGGCGAATCGTTGGTATCGCAGAACCAGTCTCGTACAAACGCCAGGAATTTGTGCGACTGTATGAGGTGGAAGATGATAGTCTTGTCTTCAGCTCCTGGAGTGAGTTAGTGGCTCTGGGCGCAGAGGAGGTGGGGAAGAAGGTCGATGGGGTTTGCATTTGCACGCTGGATGAGACGCATCTCGAGGTTGATATATGCTGTTTCCACTTGTATACTGAGCACTAGTAACTTGTGTACTGTAGATACTACGGGCCCTCCGACCCTTCAACCTTCACATCCTCTGTGAGAAGCCGCTGGCAACAACTCTGGACGATTGCCGTGCAATCTACAACTCAGTAGTCAGTGGTGGTACGAAGCCGATCGTCTTCGCCATTGGCCATGTACTGCGGTACTCCCCGCACAACATGCTACTATACCAGCTCCTCGTGACAGAGGGCGTGCTCGGTGAGATCATAAACATAAACCACACCGAGCCTGTTGGTTACTGGCACTTTGCACATTCCTACGTCCGGTATGTGTCCCTCGTCCCCCCGTTTTCTCACCGCTGATGGCGATGATAGAGGGAACTGGCGCTCTGGCGCTCCAAGCCTGCTTACAAAGTGCTGCCACGATATTGACCTACTGTTGTGGGTAACCTCCCCACATACGCCCTCAACTGTATCCTCGCACGGATCACTGGTCCATTTCCGGCGCTCTCAAAAACCCGTCGCTGCTAGGGCGGCAAAAAATTGTCTCTCGTGCCCCGCAGAGCCAAGCTGCATCTACTCAGCGAAGAAAATCTATGTCGAGCACAATCTGCACTCTCAACAGAACAAGGGGTGGCCCAACAAGATCGTTGCTCCAGAGATCGAAGATGCGGCCGATGTTGCGACCGCTGAAGAGCTACTGCTTTCGAGGCTGAGAGAGGATGGGGATGAGGAAAGGCCATACTACGGCCGATGTGTTTACGAGGCTGGGAACAACGTGGTTGACAACCAAGTAGTTGTTCTTTCCTGGGACGACGACGTCGAATGTACCCCTACGCCACGTCACGGCGCAAAAACCGCGACTCTTACCATGATAGCGCATACTGAGAAGATCTGCGAGAGGTTTACAAAAGTCTATGGGACCAAGGGAGAACTTACCGCAGACTCTAACACCATCAAAATTTACGACTTTGCGAGCGGTGAGACAAGAGTTTATAACCCCGAGCAGCATCTAAGTTCGGGGCATGGTGGAGGAGATATAGGACTAAGTGTGGCGTTTGTGGATGCTATTGCCGCCGTGAAGGACGGTGTTGATGTGGATGAGGCGCAGAGAACGCATATTAGATGTACCCCAGAGGAGGCGGTGAGGTCCCATGAAGTTGTATTTTGGGCAGAACAAGCGAGGGTTGAGAGGAGGGTTATAGGGTGGAATGAGTGGAGAAACTGAGCGATGAGAGAGAAAAATGAGGAGTAATTGAGTCGAGGTAGGTAGATAGCAGTTATGATGCCAATTGAATATGAAACCTGGAAATCGGTGGACCCATACAAGATTACCTCCTGATGCCAGACGGAAGCTGCAAGCAATGACGCAACACAGACAGACAGAAAAACCAACAGACCTTGGTCTCGACCACGGAAAAAATCAGAGCAAAAAAAATAAATAAACGCTGCAGAAGCACACGTCCAATGGCAACAAAGCAACCCAAAACACCTTGAAAGTGAGCTTGAAAATCGCCCAAAACTAAAACCAATTAACCCTAATCCACACATCAAGACTTAAAACGTCGTCACCAAAATTACCATCGCCTCTTCTTTCTTACTGGCTTCTTCTTATTAGGAAGTGGAGGTGGTGGTGGTGGAGAGGGATCAGATATCTTTGCCCAAGGAAGGAGATCCTGTAGGAACTCATCTCTATCACCAGGGCCTCGTGGTAGAGGAACAAATCTGTGAAAACTACCCTCCAGCAGCACTTCATCTGGAGTATCTGAAGTCAATTCCATGCTCAAACCTGGTGTCTCCATTACCTCACCAGTCCTTTTCAGTTGGTCTGTTGCTTTTGCAATAGCAAGCACGTCATTGGAGAGTTTCTCTCGACGTCGGGAATGCTCCTCATTTGCAGCTTGTTGCTCATGCATAACTGCATGATATTTCGCCCAGTCAACTTTGATGGAGCTGGCCAACCTTTCCGCGAAGCTGTCGTTCAGCTCTTTGCTTTCGGCATCCAGTACACTAAGTTGTTCTGCTATTCGCCGCTCCTCCTCTTTAAGCCTTGGGAGCGACTTCTCACGAACCAAAGTCTGGTTCTTTACAGAATCTACGCGTGCCTCTGCAATGAAGCTGAGTGGACGAGTGGAGCACCACGCTGTTCTTTGCCATTCTAAGCGCATCTTGGGAAGGGCGTCATCCAGTTGGAAGTCTTTGGCAGCGAGGATTTCGCTGCTGCGCACTTCGGACTTTAATTGATTGCCTGTTGCTGTAGCAACTTTGCCTTTCCGAGGCATCTTGTTACTAGTCAACACTGCCGCGATTTCTGGTGGTTCATCGTCGTCTTGTAAGCCAAAAAGGTCTGACATTCGAGTTGGCGATGGTCGATTCTCTTGATTTGAAACCATTTCTTCAGGTGGTGTCTCCGGTGGTGTCATCTCATGCTCTGCTTCGATGTCGGTATGCGGTTGGCACAGCTTGCTCTTTTCAATTACTGGCTTGATTTTTCCAATTACTAACTGGGAAATAGGCGCTTCGTCGTCTAAATTTATAACATGCCTGACTGGAGGACTGATCTCATCGTCTGCAGGCGGTGATGGTAGCGATGGTGGTGATGGCAGTGGTAGTGGTAGCAGTGGTGGTGGTGAAGCTACATGAGGCTGCAGTTTACCTTCCTGCGCTGCCATGGCTGGTATGTTGTGATCGAAATCTTCCGGACGTTGATCTTGCTCGATATGGAGGCTTTTGTCTTCAGACGCATCAACAGCTGCTGCAGTATCTGCCTCGTTCCCGATTTGGTCAGACAGCCATTGGTCCATAAAAGACGCAATAAACGCCTCCACTCGTTGTCTCTCCATTCCAACCGGCCCCCAAAATTCCGGAAAAACGTCCATCCATGTCCGAGCCACATCATCGATGGACAAGCCTTTTTCATGGAAGCATTTTGGCACGGTTTCAGGTACACCCAGATATGACATCACGCGCCGCCAATTATTAAAGAAATCCTGACTATTCGCAGTTATATAATCTTTGAGTACTCGGTTGGCATCTACAGGCAGACCGATAGAGTCGTCGTATCCCGAGTCTGACGTCTGCCGGTCAAATCCCTCGGGTAACAAGCTATCTGTTGGAGAGCTCAATGGCGAGGAAACTGCCGATGAATCGCTCAGGAGGATGATTTCTAACGGTTGTCTGGGGTTGATCCGCTTTGGTGAAATATATCCAGGTACTTCAGTTGGGTCGGACTCTAGGTCTATGATTACGCGAGAGGCATTCCGTTCAGGGGTAGCCGCGCAGCTATTTTCTTGTACCGTGTCGTCGAGAATGATTGGGTCTGAAAGGCGAGCCCCTGCACGCTTGGGATTTGGAGGATCCGACGCCTCACCTGGAGTCCTCGACGCCGGTATCGGGCTAGGAGATTTTTCAAGCGCCGTAACGGCTCTTGCGTGGTCTGGCGTTTTTTTCCTCTTCAGGTTCTCTATGGGTGACCAAGGCCCTGAGCATGAGGAGAGCTTTGGAATACCTTTAAATCTTACCCGTCCATTTTTCTTCCATGTTTTATACTTGACAGTCCGACCATCAGCACAATATGCTGCGATATTATCTGTCAAGAATGCGATTTTCTGCTCAACAGACGCTGCTGCATCAGAAAAGTACTCATTGAAAGATTCTTCTGGGACTTTCGCTTGTTTTTCTTTTGCTCTCCAGAGTAGGTAGACGAGGGTGTCATGATATAGTTTCACCAAGGTATCGTTATGCTCTACTCGTGTCAGTCAACGAGTGTCTGCACCGTCACGGAAAGAGATTTACCTACTTTTGGAAAGAATCTCGTGATATAAAGCCTGAGTAATGCCATTACGAACCAATTCAGGCTCTGCTATCGTCAGATACGTGAACACAAAGACTTGAAGAACCCCTAGACCAAATCATACATCGCACCGAGATATGAATAGCTTACTTACTTTCTTCTCTGCTTGAGTCCCAGTTTTGAAAAAGAGAATTATTGGAAGACGGCGGGTGAGATGCAGAGGGGCAGCGGAGATTGGACACATTTTGTAATGCGGCATTAACGAGAATAGGATCAATTGCCTGTTGCTGGCGATTTGGTGATGGTGTATGTGAGGGTGAAGAATCAATAGATACTACCTCAATATCGTTCATGGATATTGGAGTATTCGGAAAAGCTGCTGTCAGCTTTAGGCGAAATGAGCCTAGACCGGGAATCCCGTTGTTTTGTGTGAAGGTAGTAGTTACCGCAGGTGCATCATCTGGCCTCGGAACTTGATTTGAATGAGGTCCTGCAGACAGGAGCTGAAATAAGTCTAGAGGCGAGGTCTCTCGCCTTTCTGTCGGAAACCTGTTGGAAAATAGATGCGATCTAGTGGTCGCGAAGGTGCCAGCAGATGAAGCAACCGAAGTTGGTGTTATTGGCTTCCGAGGTTGGCAATTGGGTATCACTGTCGCCGGTATGCGGTTATTGCCTTGTTTTGGCGATCCCACATTGTTTGCAGTGTACCTAGTGGTTTGTTCTCTAGGGGTTTTGGGGCTTGCAGTTTTCTCATGTGTTTCATTACCTGGAGACCTATTGACTGATTTAGGCTTGCGTCGGCGAGCCTCCTCATCTTCTTGGATTGCTTTGGCTTTCTCTGACAGGATTCTTTGACGTTTGGGTTTGCTCGATATATTCAACGGAACATCTTCGGCAGTTCGTTTGCAATTCCGGGTAGTGGCCCCAGGAGTTTCGGGAGGAAGCTACATTCCGTTAGTGTATCGCCTTTTATTCTTCGACTTGGACTTACATTGTCCCACAGGTCGTTCAAGAAACCCAAGCGTGGTAGGGTTATGGCTGGGGGGCTTGCCTGATTATTGTTGCCCCCATTTCGAACACCAAGGATGGCGTCCTCCACGACTACATGCGCGACTCCTTTAGGGGAAACGGCCAATTGAACGGTTTTGCTAGACGTTACAGGGCTTTCTGGAGCAGCTCTCCGTGATCTTGTACTCATGTTTGCGGATGACATGATATATTTAAGCACCCGAAAAGCGCTTTCACTGTGTGGAGCTTCTGAACGCCTTTGACGGACTCAAGACGGACGGTTCTTCTGGATGGGTGCCAGAACCGCAGGATACTGTCACTGCGAGAGAACCATTCAGGATTGGCGTTTGAAGCGTTTGAATTGAGCACACCCCTCCAAAAATGCTCTTACACGTTGATTTGCGGTGCGAAGATGCGTTATTGTTGATCTAGTTGATTGTTGACGTTTGAGTCTCCAGGCCAACAGCCGACCGTGCCCAAAGACCTGGATCTGGGACTACTTGAGCCGACCCGCACTTAAAAGATCAAATTGCGCCTTGCCAAAAGTCCCCAGTTGGAATACTGAACCGTCTTAACAAAAAGATAATATGTAGAAGTGAACTGGAAGTTGGAGAAGTTTTCGACGGAACTGCCTGACGTGAAATGAAAGTGGTTTGGGGTTTGCCCCTCTGCTTTGCACTTCCGACCGAGGTTTGTAGGCCAAATTCCGCGGCTGGCAGGTATCACGAAGGAATGAGAATAGTCTCAGACGATTGAGCAAATGTCGTAGATTGGCTGGAAATATCTGCGGGGACGGCGACGAGCTTCGTTGGCGGCGTGGGAGGGAGAGTAGAGGTTGATGTTGAAAAAAGATGTTGCGACCAGACACACCCGGATGATGACAGAGCCGCTCAGCGCACCACTTCCGGTTAGCTTCTACTTACGATCTCCAACACCAACCTCCTAGAACCTCGCGCAATTCTCCCTAGCACTTCTGACAGACTTTGGTTGCACAACCACCCCTGAGCAGGACATATACGATGCGTCCAAGGACTCTACTGGTAACATTCGATGCTTGGAAAACTCTCTTTGCGCCGCGGGAGGCAATCGCCACTCAATATACTAGAGTCGCTCGACGGCATGGGGTCAATGCTGAGGAGTCCAACATCCAGAAGAACTTTAAAGAAGGTAAATTGAAATTTCTGATACTGTAATGAACTTGGACTGTTGGTAGAGCTGGTGGTTAGCCACTGCGTATGATGTAAAGGTGAGTTCTGTGAGGTTTAAGATCACTATCCGCAATGAGAGTGGGTGGCTTGATGTCGATGATATAATTGATGGTTGTGCACTTTCAGTATACTACTTTACGCACAGTTATGCCAAGCAATAACTAGACCGAAGCCGGCGTAAAATATTATATGCTAGGTCATTTCCGTGATCTTCACGGGATATTGTTCAAATTTTGCGCACTTATGCTAATCGCTGAATTTCGCAGCCTTCAAAGCTTTCTCTGAGAAGTTTCCAAACTATGGAAAAGACTCAGGAATGAAGTCTGAACAATGGTGGACCACTGTAAGTGATAAATCTTTGGTTTCGAATTTAAAATTGAGCCTCTTATTTGCAGAGGGCGCAAAAGTAAGATTGATGGCGCAGGGACTAATTCAACAGGTCATTGAGTCCACATTCTCTCCAACTATCCTCCCACAGTCTCTGGCCCCTGCTCTACTATCTCACTTTGCAACTTCATCAGCTTATACTCTTCATACATCTGTTCCATTTCTTCTTCATTCGCTTCGATCAAATACCATCTACTCCCACACCGTCATCGGTGTGGTCTCCAATTCTGATAGTCGGGTGCCTTCGATTCTTCGAGATCTAGGCGTCACTGTTAGGAACTATCCGCCTACCCAAAGTCGAGATGTTGGAGCAGGTAAAAATGGGATAATCGACTTTGTGACTTTGTCGTATGATATTGGGGTTCAGAAACCCGACCCGAGGATTTTTGAGGCTGCGTTTGCAGAGGCGAAACGGTTGGTTCGGGATGAAAACATGGAATGGATCAAGGTTCACGTTGGGGATGACTTTGAGAAGGATTTTAGAGCAGCTGAAAAGGCAGGCTGGAAGGGCGTTTTGTGGGATGGCGAAGGAAGACCTGAAGAGGTACTGAAGGAAATTCTGAATAATTAATGGGAACGTATGTGGGGAGATGTGATAGTGACAATTGGAGTGACTGAGAGCGAATTCAGCCCTTCTCAATGAGTCACAGCGCCCATGCTCACAATTATTTCTATATTTGATACTGGTTGTGTCGTAATTTGTCGGGGAGCAGTTGCCGCATTTCAGAATCATTATTCATTGCAGACTTGCAGTTAGATGTACAGACAAAACCATTATTAAAATCGATATTTCTACTTGGAGGCTCTCCTGGATACGACTTATTCAAAGAAAAGCCCTGCTGATACGGATACTGTCCATAATAGACGTTCTAAAAACTGAGGCTCACATGCTGGGCCAGCTCGAGCTGCTTGAATTGCCAACTAGTAGGCCGAGCTAGAGTTCTAAGCCTACAGATTGCAGACTCTACCGAGATTTAACCTACATCTCATGGTTAGGTCGGGTTGTGAACAAAAATTGGTCATGGTCCTTAATGGAACGTTGTTCTCAGTACGGTTCTTGATCTGCAGTGTGGGCTTCTTAGTCGATAAGGGCCATATATGCTTGAAGTTCTGCCAAACAAAATAGTTCCACCGGAGGTTGACCTCTTGAAATATCTACCCTGAGTATCTGAGGATGTGTTCTGGGTTGAATCAGCTTATACAAGCTTTCGCATAGGTTTAGGGATGGTGGTCCACGTCAACGGCGGTTGGGACGGTATCATCAGCACCATATGGTGCTTACTAGTCGTTTCAGGCTTGGAAATTGAATGCTTTGTTGCTGATAATGGAAACCTCGGACTGGGGTCTTTAATGAGAGATCCATAACACGATCTTTTCATTTTGATGGCTGATACTTCTATCGGCTGTCACTCGTACTAACCCGATTGCGTTAGCACTGTATGATCCACTATATACCATCACATACCAACGTAGAAGCTGCAGATAAAGAGTTCATGAGTAATCTGTCAGATGATGGAATGCTATCAGCAGAGGGTGCCAAAGATGGTACTGTACTCAACTGGCTCGGATAGCTCGAAAGGTGTTGCTCGTGCCGTTTGGGCTGATCAGGCGGCTGGCCCACACAACATTATACATAAGTTCAGCTGCTTCAGCTGCTGCAGCTACCCTGTTCTTGGAACAGCATGCTCTAGGATATTTGGAAATGATAGAGATAGGCCTTGTATCTGGGTAAACACCCTCTTAATATGTGCGTGAAATTTAAGGGTGAGTATCTAGGTGATATTAGTTTGCCGTTGGAGACGGATAAATATCTATTGAGGCGCTTTTTAAGCCTCAAATGACCTTAGGTGTTGTTTTTGGAGCGCATAACTGTCTGTATAGTTCATTTAGTGAGATCTGCTAGAATTTTCAATATTCGGGGATATGATTCAGGTCTGAAGGCTAGGCACTTGAACAACAGTTGCACAATTCCTAAACATCTAGACGAACAACCTAAATAGTCAGATACAACGTTCATCCTCCCAGCAGCCGCCGGAAAAGCTTAATCGCGATCGCTAGGGATGAGATGCTCCGGACTTTAATGGCTATTTTTTGTTACGTTGGATTAAGAGCCTGGTCTTGTACAAACAAACACCACCCCATCTGCTAATTAGCGTACCTTCGCACATCTTCTACAATTTCGAAAAATATAGCCATCAACGACTCGATTTATCTCGTGTATACAACGTACGTTTCTCTTGTTGCAAATCTTGTGTAACATACTGATCACTCACTGTTCTAGCGGCTCAAACGTCCACTGTCGTGTCCTTTCGTCATGCCCTCTATCAACGACAACATCATCACTCTTTGTGCTGCCGAGAACGACGTTGACGGCTTTAAGAAATATCCCGCCACCGTTATTCCACGCCCTATAGCAACCAACTTCGCTGTCAGTGTTGCTGTTAAGCCGGCTCCACATACTGTGACAGACATCACTAATATCGTTGCAAGGTACTCATCGATACTATCCACAAAAAATTCCCGCATTTTGGAGGGATGCACATGATCATGGCAATGATTCATCATGAAGACGGAAGAATGGAGAGGTTCCCGAGTTCTGAGTGGGACCGTGTTTGGGGAGCCGATGTATACCATCGTGTTTATGTCCTGTTAGATCGAACTCACCTACCTGTTTCTGAGGTAGCAGGGGTTACCAAGATGGGAGTTGCAGTTATGAAGGACTTCTAGAAGGACATGGTGCTTGGGATCTTAGGAATGGCTTTGGAGGTAATGTGTGGGTGGTTCGGGCAAGTTTATGGGGTCTGCACTCGGACTACTAGGGTTGGTGGCGTTTGTAATCTCTGGCAAGTATGATGTTGAGAGATTCTCAGAGAGATATTAATAAATGAATATCGTTGCTGTTCCTAATTACTAGCTCGCTGATTAACCGAAGGCTTTGGGCTCCAATAGACGGCTGCTAGCAGCGTCTTGCCTCAATGAACTGTAAGCTTAAGGCAGATGAGCACATTTCTTAATCAACTGTCTGAAACTGGACTTCTATCGGGGCTGAAAAAGATCTGACCAAGTTTAGTGTAACATGTTCTGCACCTCCACATCCCAAGTCAGAGCCAACGCCAAGACTATTTGCTTACTCTTCGTCTCAATAATAATAAGTCTTGGAATCATCGAGTCCCCCGTCATCAATTCTCGGTTTCGTCAACTGCAATCTCTCCTCAATCAACTATACAGACACTCTAACCGGCCATCGTTTATGAATTCAGTAGTATCAAGTTGAACCCCTTCAACTCACATCCATTGAATGGCATTATGAAACGTCGAGACTCGTCGAAGTACTCCGTACTCGCGGCTTTGACGAAGTTTCTAGGTATGTTTGCTTTTCTATTTGAGTACAGCTATTTAGTTTGCAAATAGATGTACCTTGTTATTTTTTCTGTCTCCCGGGGTAGTTTCTGAGACCAACATGTTGGTTTGACTTGAAGGAATATACCTACGCCTACGGTGGAGGATCCTGTATCATAGGTCACCCATCCAGTGCGTTCAACTTGTTCAAGTGCTAGCTGGGACAAAATTACTCAGCTGACACTAGAGAATCTAGTCGAATGACCTGTAACATTGTTCTACTCATGCGAACTGGACGTCATTGCATCAGACCAACCCTATATATTGGGATACAGCCCTCGTCGAACTTGATGGCCATCAAACTTCCTCCCACAATGTCTTCACTCGACCAGATAGTGCAAGTGATCAACCACCGAATCTCCGAAATCCCGACGAAACGCAGAGAAATGGAGAGATCACTAAATGATACCGGCGGGCGTCTTGAGCCCCGGTTTTCGCCTCCGGCTCAAAACTAAAAGTCCTGCAGGTTTGTCTTAGGAAGGATAGGAAGGTCCTAGCTGAAATCTACATAGACCTGGAAGAAATTCACCGCTTGCTTCGCGGGCTACGGCTCATTTGCCAGGAGTAGAAGGGGCAGGATTCTATCAATGTCGTGAAGATCGATACCGCAGGAATTGCACAGACGGTTAAAACTATATTGAGCACTTTGTGTGGGACTAACCGACATCTCAGAGGTCACAGATGATGACCGGCGTTCTAAACGAGGAGGATTATCCCTCTGGGAGTGACGGCAACGGGTCCTTCAATGATACGGATGACTCTGTTACAGGGTATTGATGAGGCAGAGAGATGTTTGGCTAAAGTTTAGGATGATTCCCGTGAGCTCTAAAGCAATTTTGAGTATGTGAGTGAGATGTGGGAGGGGAGAGCTGAAGCTTTAGTATGACTGGAATGCCACTTGCATAGCTAAGTGTAAACTATATATCTAATGTTATTTAGAAACCACCTTATTCGACCAACGGCGCTCTATTGTTTATACCCAATGTCTTCGAAGGGTATTGACTAGTAAAGGGGTTGTGCAGGTGTTATGTTGGCTGTGATGAATTAACCCATCTCTGCAGACGAGAAAATTCCTTTCAGTGAACCGAAGCGGTCAGATCGGTCAGATATGGACCTCGACCGGGCCGATCTGTGCCAAGGGCGGCTTCATTGATGATCATCTTGCCCGTTTACCAATTGTTCTATAGATTTCATAGATAACTATCTAGCCGGACTACAGATATCTATGGAATACACCACCCGCTGCTACCACAATGAAGACCTTCCATCCCACCACCGCACCATATTCTAACTTGAACCATGCACACAATTCTAAGTCTCATCCGTTGCCTACTTCTTCTAAAGAGCAACAAGAAGCTCCTGGACCTGATGAACTTTCTCCATTTTGATAAGACCGGCTTTCTCTCATAATTTCAAACATTCTACCCCTCGAATTACTGTATCCCCTAGCATATTTCTGCGGTCTGTGATGAGAGCCTTAGAGTACTGAAAAGTCTGATTATTTGTAATCTTATTCGCTGGATTTAGGACCGTATATATACAACTATAAAATCTATCTTTAGCCTTTACCAGTGCTCAATAGGGTCTGATATCTATTACTACCTTCCCTATGCACCAGATATCTTCAGAGGCTATAGATATCTTCAGAGACTGTAGATATCTTCCTTGGCGTAGATATCTATAGGCTCTGTAATGCGCTAGATATCTGTCACATGAAACCGGGCACATCTATGCCAAGGGCAGCTTTCAAAATTATGACCGCATCTGACCGATCTATGAATCTGTAGATTACCGGGCGGTCGATCTGACCGCTTCGGAACACTGGTCCCCTTCTCTGTCTCGTCTTGCCTTCTGGAAGCATATTCAGGACTCAGTGGCCTCGACCTGTCTCTGAACAATCTAGCTTGTGGGGACCGTCAGAGTTCGACATGAATCATGCTCATTCTAAAGCATAGGACAATACCACCAAGTCGGATAGTGGCTAGTTATACGAAAAGTCTTTTGGGCCTAAGCTAAAACGGTGGTATTACTATTGCGCTTCACTCTCAAACCATATTTCTTTTGTCCTATGTCAAGGCTCAAGGTAAATAAAGCTATAGCAAATAGTATAAGTACTTAAAGGCGCGATGTACACTGTACTTGATTGGCGGTCTCCCTACCACCTGGGCGGGGCCGACTTCCGCCAAGGACGGCGCTTAAAATCCTCATGTCACATGACTGGCATACGAAGCTCTGGAACACTAGGCCCTTCAGGCTCGGCCTAATGAGGCTGCTTCAACTCAGAAGCATACGGGGCCTGAGATCTTAAAGGCGGGGGGCTTTGAAAAGTACCTGCTGGAACTACGAGCTTTACGTAGATAGGATACAATGGACTTCGGATTCGGGAAACTGCAAACGCAATTCATTCGCCCCGCCGCCGTGTGCCTGGTCTAATGGCCTAATGATCCATAAAGAGTATTTTTTACGTTTAGGACTACTATACAAAAAGGTAAGCGAGACTGAATCAAGCGAGAAAGTCAAAAGTCATTTTCCACGAAATCTACGGGATGTCAAAGGCCACGCAACGGTGAATCGAATTTGGGCTGACACGGCGAGTCGGTCTTCCTCCAGAAAAGAAAATGAGAGCACCAGATAGTACTGGATAGGCTTTGGGAAAGTTTTAATTGTGGTGATACGAATGGAGATGCGTCTAAGCACTTTCGGCTTTGATATCATACTACCAGGGAGCAGCTCAGCTTCCCTACTCAACTGGCCAGCAAAGAACTGACATTTGTAACATTTGGCCTTACCCTATGTATTTTCGGCGGAGTCTTCACTTTCTCTGTACTGGCTGCTGGCTTACATATATATTATGGATGACGACATGGAGTATGCAGTAGTAAAATATCGTCCCGTTGGGTACACGCATGCCCTATCACCACGTCTTTACTACGCCTCAGGCCCATCTAAGATTTCAGTATATACTCCAGCAACACGATGCCACGTAGCTCTTCATCCCTTGGTGGTATTTCTGCTCTCGCTTTGCAGGGGCTTAACGGTTAGTACTAAACTCAGCCAAGACACTGCGCCGCAACGTTCTCAATCGCCCAGTTTGCGCTAGTCTCAGACAATGTTCCTAAGCGGTCAGATCGATAGCCTAGTTATTGACAGATCCCTGGGTCAATTAAATGCGGTCGGGCTATTAAATGTATCTCTAAGCATAGACTGGTCTGGTCAAGCAATAGAAAAGTCTGGGTCTCTGTAGACTTGTGTAAACGACTATCTTCGCCTGGGTGTCCCTAATCACTCGTGCATGTCCATGAATATCTGGGACTTCTATCTAGATATAGATACCGTAAGGTACGTATCTGTAGATATTTGAATCGCTATTATACGGCGTAACTCCAGATTCTTTCCGTAATATTTACCGTACCTCCGTCTATGTGAGATACCTTCCAAGTAAAAGTGAATATTATCAATTCACTACGATTGCTTCATCTAGACAGCTCCATGACTCGGCCGCCAGTGACTCGTTTATCTAGTTGTGAGGATGAGTAGAGCCACGAACGTAGTACCCAATATCACCGCAGGTTGTGCACTAGGGGTGCATGCTATGCTCTTGAGTAACTGAAAACCTCAGCTTGGTTCACCTAGTGTTCCTAAGCGGCCCGGCCGGCCTGCATATCTTTTGAGACCTGCATATATCTTCAAGGCCTGCACTAGCGAAGATCAGGCCCTGCTTCATGCAGGCCGGCCGGGCCGGGCCGCATAGGAACACTGGGTTCGCCTGCGGGCTGCTTCTTCAATACGCTTGCGCTTTGCGCTGGGGTGTCCTCTCAGGACCTTTGTAATGGGCGGGTGACATTCATTCAGAGGCACATGAGTCAAAGTAGAACTTCCATCACCACCAACATCTGGTTCCTCGAGTACGGTGCCCTTTGCTAGGTTGTGAACCTCCGTAAGACTAATCCGGGGAAAGTTACCTGAATATTCATCGATTATAAATTGGAGTCTGAGGTACTGGCAATGTTCCTAAGCGGCCCGGCCAACTGGTGGGCTTTTTAGATGTCTGCAGCTACGTTCTCACTGACCGCCCTTACCGTAGGCCAGGCTAAGCCGCCATATCAAAGTCTACGCTGCAAAAAGCTTGGGGCTTTCAGATATTTGAAGCCACCCACAGATCTGGTTGGCTTAGCCCCAATTTTGGAGGCTTGCCTTGGCGGAGGTCAGGCCTGGCTAGACGGGCCGCTTAGGAACAGTGGGTACTGCGGTATAGCCAATGGTGCCTACTTGAGACAGTATATATCTGCAATTGCGTGACCACATGCCACATCAGTACCCTAAAAGCAAAGCGTTCACAAATACGTGTTTCCTTGTCCACCGTAAAAAGTTGACCATCTGCTGCTTGCTTGCCTTTGCTTGAATACCGGGCGGGGAACACATTTTGACAGTATGTCTTTGTATATACTGTACCTGTTCTTGCAATAGAACTTCGCTATGTGAAAATTGATATTTACCGCTTTCAAGAAGTCCCTTAGCGTGCTGGTAATGCGTGAAGTGTTTGTCCATTTCCCGAGACTAAATTGCATTACAGATATCCAGGATACAATGCTCCTCCAAACAGGTTCAGTTTCGGGGTATCTGGCGTTTGAAAGTACCAACAGATAAATCTATAATTGACCGGTAGAATCGCTACGGAACACTGGTTTTAGATCAATCGCTCGTTTGGATCTGGTCCAGTCCAGTATCCAAAAACTAGCAATGGCAAAGACCAGGCTAGACCGACTATGTCAGGCTGCATTGACTGAGGAGCTAGGATGTGCAAGTGTATTGGCTGTGTTCGTAGGCGAGCTGGCCGGTCCACATCCTCCCAGATTCTATCCTCCTTGATACCTGGTAATTGGCACGGCCATTGAAGGCGTCAAGAACCTTGCTTATGCAGTGTAATTTCTGGCAGGCTGAAGGAAGCAGTGTTCGCAACCGTCCCGTCCGTCCGGGATTGGTCAGGACGGGGACGGACGGCAAGAATCCGTCCGTCCGAGAGCAGGACGGAGACGGCGCCGTCTTTTTGAGGCTGGACGGAGACGGACGGAAAGGACGGCCGTCGACGGAGAAATCTTAGCGCACATAACAAAAATTATAAGAAAATCATTTCAATTACTATTCTGACCGTGATGCAAGACCTGTGAGCATCTGCTCCATCCATACTATTTCTGACTCTGTTTCTCCAAAGATTACGCCCTCTGCACCAGGATTTCATACATTCCGAAGCCTGTATAACATTATCGGGCTTGATTGGGTTTAGTCTAAAGATATACAGTAACCGCCCGATGACGGTGGATGACGGCCGTCGGTCGGGACGGTTGAGAACACTGGAAGGAAGACATGTAGGCGTCCGAGGAGTTAGTAGCCTTCTAGGGCATCTGCTTGCAGGTTGGAATGATTTCATTGACGGGTGAGATGGTGTTGGTTGACATTCATGGGGAAGAAAAGCTTATATTGTTGCACGGTCGAGAGGAGCAGGAGGCGGAAAACCTCGTCTGTATGGAGGTTGAAGAACTTCGTGCAATGCACTCAAGACTCCACTACTTGCACCTTTCCCCCCTAATGCACAAATCTCGTGAGCTACCGAAATTCTTCCTCTTTGCAACCTGCCTGCTATGGTACCAATTGTATGAGGCACACCGGAGTCTGGAAACTACCCGCACCGCCCGCCCTGGTATGTGCTGAAAATTGATTCTGTTCCCTTCCAATTTTTAAATGATAAAAACAGCAAGTCAACACAAGACACAATGTTCCTAAGCGGCTAGGCCGGCCCAGCTTTGCAGAGGCCCGGCTTGGCCTGTTTTAGCCGCAGCTTTTAATGAGGGCCGGGCCTGCCTGCAGGCTTTATCTGCCAGCTTGTAGGTTTGATGGAACAAAGGATAAACAAGATATTTTGTTTAAAAGACACCTTCTACTGGCTACACTAAGATAACCTCCTGAGCACGAACTAACATTCGAAGATAGACTAGATTCCTTTAGACATCTGTAGGCTATTCAGTAGATTATGCTAGACGCTTCAGGCTCCTGCTGGCTTTCCAGATATCTGCGGGCCAGCCAGCCCGACCCAGGCTCTTGATTCTGGCCTGGTCGGCCGCTACTAGCGCGGGCTTTGGGAATGGAGGCCCGGCCGGCCTGGCCTGCAGACCGCTAAAAGCCTGGTGGCTGACTGGGCCGCTTAGGAACACTGAAGAGATATAGTGAGGAAGTTAATATTTGGGGACTAATCAACCTTTTATTAGCACTTTGGATTCACGGGCAGATTGGTCGGCTATGGGTATGTACACTCGCTGCTGGGTGAATGGATGCTGTACTTGTATACGATGCCGGATGATTGGCGGTGAAGTGGAGTTTAGTGGAAGAACTTTCTGAAGGAGCGAAGCTTTGTTCTGATCTTTATCAAGACCCCGCACATGCACACCCATGAGAAACTTTTTGCACCTCACTATCGTCGGCCGGCAACCTCCGTACGGTACTTATCGTGAGCAGCAGCGGTGAGTGCGCATGTCGTGTCGTGCTGCCCTCTCAGAGTGCAACGACATATATTGAGGGATGGCATTACATCTGCAAATACCTGGAGGCCACCTCAGTAGGGGTTGTGGGTGCTGGTCCCAGCTCATAAACCGCCCAATCGTCTGCGGATGCGTAGATTGGTTTGAGTAGATAACGATTTTTAGGGCTGCCTCAGTATAGACCAGTAGCTGTCGGACTTCAGAAATCCTGAATCGGTCAAATAGAAGGTTAGATTTGGCTAGACTAGCTGCTTGAGAAAACTGACTTCGCATAAAAGTCCCGGGAGTATGAAATTGAAGTAGAAGCGTAACGAGTGCTAGTTGGGCTCATAAGAGGAAGTTTGTGTAGACAGTAGTGTGTGGACTCCCAACCAGGCACGTTTGATCAGTTATAGTCACTCAAGGTCTAACGCTGCACCTGAGACCTGCCTAGAAATCTCCAAAATAGTCCACTGCCCGAACCAACCGTCCGTCCGCCCGGACGTGACCTGCCCAGTGCCCGATTCACCTGCCCAGTGCCCGATTCCGAAACCCAGCACCTGGTGCGGATGTTCCTTACCCGAAGACTATGGCAACATCCCCAGGGCTATATCCTACAAGACCTTATAGCCTCTACGACTGGAAGTGCGTGATAGGGGACGGCTTCCCCGACGCTGGTCGAGTGGGCTGGTGACCCGGACTGCGGGTTTAAGACAGCTTTTTTTCATTCGAATTTCCGTACACCCCATGCGCACTCCCTCAGATCCCTATCCAACAGGTTTCCCAACTACTTACGCTGCTATCCTCGTGAGATACAAAAGCGATGGCCGAAGAACATGATGCAAAGTAAGATGTCGTGAATCTGACACGAGTCTTGGCAACGGTTTGTTTAGAGCCTGCCGTATGTTTTAATTGAACTACGAATAACATCTATCATGGCACTTGACACAACACTAGTCTCTTACTATGGCGGTGTAAAGTGGTCAAAATACCATTTCACGACGTCATACATGGAATTAGTGGAATTGGTACCTTCATGTGCACCAACACCCAATTCCATCAATTCTATGCACGACAGTTAATTTAACAATATTGTAGCATGATGGCATATATAGCTGACAGTGTCATTCATGAACTTGTAGAACTTGGTGCTGGTGCACATGAATAAAGATTTTTGGAACCTGATGCACATTAAATACTGAATTTTCTAAATCATGTATCAAAAATAATTTGCAAAATCCAGTATCTGATACATACCAAGTTCTAAAATTCCTAATTCATGTGTATAAACACTGAATTCCGCTAGTTAGTGTTCTAGTCCATTCACGGAGGCGGTTCCTCCGCGGAGAGACCGGTCCATTCGCTATGTGTACAGTGTACTCCACCTCCATGAATGGGCTGGTTCATTTGCGGAGTGTACACACTTGATTGATGCACTGCATGCATATATGCGCATGCATGTATGCACACTCGGCCGGCCATATCCAGCTGAATTCAATCAGCGCAACTAATATCACATCTTCCATATACCGAAACTCACCATCTATATCATAGTTGATGGTTGTATTAGTTCCTAGCAGCGCCATCTGGTATTTTCAATCTTAAACGGAACACTACTCTTCCTGGGCCCAGTCAGAATCAAAAGTGACTTCGACTCAGCAAATATACGAGGAGAGGCCTGGGCGCAGACAGATTCCATTTCCGCTGATGATAGCAACGATAGCGCTGAGGAAAGCAGCGGAAGTGATTTGACCGAACTGGATACTGAGGAAGGAGAGGTTCACGAGGAGGAAGAGGTCACTAGTGAGGAGGAGGAGGAGGAGGAGGAGGAGGAGGAGGAGGAGGAGGAGGAGGAGGAGGAGGAGGAGGAGGAGGACAGTGTGGTCAACCGTCCCGTCCGTCCGACATCACCCAGGATTAGGACGGGACGGCAACTCTCCGTCCGTCCCCGGGACGCTGCCGACATTTGGATCATGGACGGGGACGGACGGCATGGACGGCCGGGGACGGATCAGTTCCGTCCCCGGCAGTCCCCGGCGGTCATCTACCGACATCCATGGACTTTGTTCAATG